>OQWM01001105.1_pt1 | contig 18488 bp, 10 predicted proteins | sample 1691531 | NCBI WGS metagenome assembly OQWM01 (sample SAMN03418257, study PRJEB22391) | human gut metagenome | biome: human-gut; feature: organic feature; material: feces | host: Homo sapiens | place: Tanzania | collected 2013-01
TTATCGGTCGCTTCTCGAGATTAGCCTTGAATGTAGGATTATCTACAGGCAAATCCCAACGTAGGGAAATGTTTCGGTTTCGCTCCACATTACCATTTAAATCGTTTGGTGCAATATGCTTGTCGATTTGATAAGCCTCAATATCTGTCTGTGTACTCATCACCGACTCTCCGCCATCTGCATACACAGAGGTGGCGGCATAACGGTAATTGCCGGTAGAAGGCAAAGTCTCGCTATATGATGTGGCATTTACCACATTGCTGTTTACCTTCTTTCCGTCACGGTAAATATTGTAGCCTACAGGTTCCTCTTCGCTCTCGTTGCTTTGCGGTGCCACATTAACCTTGATGTTAAGATTACCCTCAATACCGATTTCGCCAAGCGTCATCCAGTTCGTGCCGTCCACAGACAATAGATTTCCCTTGCCTTCAATGGCCTTGCTGTCGTCTATGCTCATAGGATTTGTGTTAGCATCATTCATTATCTGGAATGCAAATAGATAAGAGTGGCCAGATTCAAGAACAATATCTTCGTCTAAAGGAACTTCTGTAAAGTTGCCGTCATAAACAATGTTTCCCTTATATTGTTTCTTGTATATAACCTTCTCGTCCTTTGATATTCTCAAAGCTAAATATGTACAGTTGTTTACAAGCTGTACAGAGACAGACGATACCCTCTTGTTACGACAAGAAACGATGTCTTCAGCATCCCACTTTACCCCAGCATAGAAATATCCGCTTGAAGCAAGACCTATCTCGTCGGCATGATTGCCGTTAGCCCATGTCAGGGTTTCGCGGTGTCCTTTATCAGCGAGCGGTGACTCCCATGAGAGTGACACTTCCTTGTTATGCTTGATGGAAGAAGTCAGCCTTAGTGGTGCATAATACTGTGCGCCTTCTTTCACGAATGCATTTACGGAGTCACTCTTTGCAGACTCCTTGTTTCCTGAATAAACGGCAGTCACCTTGTAGATATAGTTGCCGTAGGTGAGCTTGTCGTCCGTATAGGATTGCTCCTTTACAGGCGAGCTGTTTACTTTCATGTCGTTTCTGTATATGTTGTAGCTTTCCGGCATTGCAGCCCCATTGCCTTTCTTCCAGTTCAAGGTAATACTTGCCTTTCCTGCTGTTGCGGTAAGCTGCTGTGGACGTGGTGTCGGTGACTCATTTGTTACATTGAGTGAGAAAGAAACATTCTGGTCGGCAAGCTCAGGATTTGTCAATATGGTAGCGGTCGTTTCATATTTATCTCCTTTCGTTGCATTCAGAGCATCAAAGTTCACATCAAACACCTGTTTCTCCCCAGCTGCGATAGTACCGTGTTTAGGAGAAATTCCAAGCCATTTGTTCGTTTCGCATAATGTATATCTGAATACGAGGTTCGGGCTTTGGTTCAAGGTGCCCATAATAGTCAGCTCTCCTGGTGTGACATCAGTAGAAGAGAATAGTCCGCAAACATAATTCTGACCGGAAGTCTGGTTGCCAAGCACGTATCCCGGAGCATCGTTGAGCACATGCTTCACGTCTGTGATGATACGTTTGTTCAAGTCAAACTGCCGAATCATTATCTTGTCTATCTTGTTGTTGTCTTCACTTGTCATGTCAGACAGCCACAGATACGGACCGCCAGGAGAAATATTGTCGTAGGCGGAGCCGTAGATGGCTACGGAATTTGATGAACTTAAATTTGTGAGGCGTGTAAGCATCTCGCCTTTTATGTTCACAAATCCTATTGTAGTGAAGCTTCCTATCCAGAACCCTTTGCGGTCAGGGTCGTAACTACAGTGTGTAATCTTTAAGTCTGGTTCAGAAGGAATGTTTATTACGTCTACAATCCGTCTGTTGTCAAAATCAAGTTTGAAAAGCCTGTTCTTGAAGTCGCTACCATAGAAGTAACGTCCGTCATACGTTATATCGTACAGTTTGTAGTACATCTTAGGTATAGAGAACAGTTCGATGAATTTACCATTTTTGTCGTACTTCCAGAATTTTCCCAATTCGATAGACGATGTGGTATAGTAATACTCTCCGTCAAAGGCGACAGACTGCTGCAAGTCACCGGATGTAGTAAACGATGGCATTGTTTTCCATCTGTTCTTGGCGTCGCCAGACCCCTTTGCCGGCATATCAATAAGTTTCCATGTCATTGATCCGTCACCATTGTTGAATAGTGTGAAATTCTTCGTGGTGTTTGCTTCAGCATCCATATCCGCCGAAACAGAATTTGCCGAAACGGAAGCTTCCGGTTTTGTCATATATACTGACAGATTGTTTGTTCCGTCCTTGCTTATGTCCCACTCTCCTTTATATATGCAGAATCCGTCCTTGATAGCCGTAATGGAGTATTTGCCAGCTTCAATCTTGTCGAAGTTGATGCTGCCGTTAGCGTCTGTTGCAGTTTCAATTACAGCTCCATGGTCTGCCGTCATACTCACCTTACAGTTTCCTACCGCACCTCCAGCAGATGTAATCTGCATTTTTGCTGTTGTCCAAACAGGGGTCCATATTTTAATATCGTCCACATACCAGTAGTTTATCCATTTTGCATCTTTGCCATGTGCACGGAAGCGCACTTTAAACAAATTGCTGCTGAGATATTCCCCCAGAGAAATATGATACGTGGTCCAGTCAAAGCCTCCGTTCTTGTTGTCGAAGGTTTTCACTTCTTTCCATGTCTTTCCGTCGTCGCATGATACTTCCACAGACAGATAGTCTACATTAGTCTGCTCCGTATTGCGTAGTCGGAGTTCAAAGCGGAGGTCTGTGTTTTCTCTGTTGGCGGTATGCAGCTCGCGTGTCATCAGCGATTGGTCATAATTTGTCAGTGTAGACCATTTGTATGTTGCCGACGGATCTACGAGTCCATATTCATAGTAGTCTACAGACCAGTTTGATTCCGTAGTTCCATCATCCTGAACGGTAGACCATTTATCTTTGTTCAGGGTCCAGTCGTCAAAGGAATCTTCAAATGGAAGCATGCGTATGTCCGGCACATTGACCTTTAGGTTCTCGCTCTGTGGAGACTCGCTGCCATCGCGATATACTGCCGTCACGGTATAAGTATAATCTCCGTAATCAGGCACGTTGTCTGTGTATCTTATAGATTCAACAGGCGACGGCGTAATCTTTGAATTGTTGCGGTAAACATGAAAGCCTACTATGGGATTAGCTGTAGCAGATTTTGCGTTAGAGCCAGGACGAATCATGTTCGTTCCGATGAAAACGTCATCTATCATCAGCATGAAAGCATTGTCCGACACGCAGTTTATCGTGACATACTTTGCATTCTTGGGTATGTCGTATTTTATGAGAGTCCATTCTGCAGGCAGTTCCACGTATGGCTCTTCATTGACATAGATAAAGTCAGATGGACGTTTCCCCGTGGTAGAATATCCCACCCTAATGCGTTCTTTTTCAATGTTCGTACCGATTTTATAGCTCCTTGCCATAAAGCTGAACTGGAAATCAGTATCAAAGTTCAGTTCCGGAGAAATGATGTAATCATTGTTTTGTGTATCAACGGCACTGAAGTCTACCAGCATTTTCTTTCCTGAATATGGTTGGTAGTCAGGGTTTTCGTTTACGGCAGGTGACGTCATCCAAGGATTCATTACGATGAAAGCCATTTTCTGTCCCTGGTTCATGAATTTGCAGGCTTGCCAGGTATAAGTGTTTGCATTGTCTGCATCGATATACGACCATCCGATAGAGCCAGATGAATTAATTTCGAAGTCGGTATGATCTTCGAAATCATCAAAATATCCATCTGTCGGCTCAGGAGAAATCCATGAGAGCGACACCTGCTTGTTGTCCACACTTCTTAGAGTCAAGCCATACGGAGCGCCATTGTCATTGCCATCGGCTTTCATTTTGGCATAGTGTGCACGATTAATCACCTTCTTTGCCAGTATCTCTTCATCAGGTCTCTGTTTCTCGCTTTTGTCGGATTTGTCCAACGGGAGAGATGTTGCCCAAACAGCCCCCGCAGCCATGGCTGCCAGTGCCGTATATGATAAAATATGTCGATTCATATTCATATAGTTCATTATTTATTTTATGATAGCCTTAGTGCGGTAGTTCTTGCCATTGCCGTTGACACTTATAATAGCCACGCTTTCTGTTCCGCTTGTAGGGAACGATATGCTGTTTCCTGTGGCTGTTCCGGAATAGAGCAAGGTGCCTGTTATGGATGTACATCTTACGGTAAATCCAGATTTTATCCCGTTTAAGGTAATCATGCCCTTGCTCACTTTCACTGACATGTCCGTGCCGTCAATAATTTCAGTTACAGAAGTCCCCTCTGTAGAATAGTATGCAGGAAGAGACTCGTCGAAGAAGAGGTTCCCATATCCTGATGCTACCCACACTTTGTATTTACCCGAATCAAATTCTCCTGGTGTCTGATTCTTGATGTCAATCTTCGTGTCGTATACTCCGCCGGCAGCAAGAGTCTGATATTGCATTCCGTCGTTGAAGACAAGAGTGAGATACTTCACTCTTCCGTTTCTTCCTCCATGATTGAAGCGGAAACGCAGTTGCTTGTATTTTTTACCAGCCACGTATGACGAAAGGTCACATTCCTGTCCTTCAGAGTCATATTCCGTGAGAGATATTTTAGCTCCGATGCTTTGCCAGGTCTGTCCTCCGTCTTTAGTGCCTTCAACAAACATTTCTGATGATCCGAGCGGACCGGAAGTTGTGACGATGAATTTGCAGTCATCTATTCCTTCTGTTATTTCTTTCAGAGTGACACATCCGCTACTCTTAAAGAAAATGTTTCCTGTACCGAGAGTCACATCACCTTCCACCTCCTTATAGTAAGACATTGGGGTGAAGAGGGCTTCTTGATTGGCTTTGTCTGTTTCTTTTCCGAGGTACAGATAGTAGCCCGTTGCTCCGTTTACCTGTGTCCATGCTACATGCAGGTTCTGTGCATCCTTTCGGCTAAAGTCAGTTATTACGGGTGTGGCAAGTTTCTCTGCCACCATGATGTTCCAAAGCCAAAGGTCTCCCTGTAGCTTTTCTGAGTTGCAGTGGAAAGCCACATAAATGTCCTGTCCGGCATATTTGCTTATATCTACTTCTTCGATATGTTGCTGACTGAAATAATCGGCAAATGACAGTCTGTCTATCACGTGAAAATCGTTCAGGTTGCTTGTTTTTGTGGAAACCAGAACCTCAAGCGACTCTATTGATGTTTCTTCCGTCACACCACGGGTGAAGAACAGTGCACCGTTGTTTGGAACATGTATACGGCGCTTACATATCAGATAGTCATCAGCATCATTCCAATAGTCAAAGGAATATACTATGGAGTTTGAACTTTCATCTGCAACCCATGTTGTTCCGTCACCGTTGTTGTCGATAATTTTCCAGCAGTCTGGCTGTCCGTTGGTCCATGAAGTGAAGTCGCTCTGGAATGGAGCAGTCACGGTAGCGCATTCTGTGCTGAAAGGCACGGCAGAGCCATATACTGTTGTTCCATCGCTCATTTTCATATATGAGCGCACGCTGTAGTTGCTTCCCGGCAAAAGGTCGGTTGCCGTATATTTAGGAGCCTTGGTATCGGTTGCCGCAGCATGGCTGTCGTCAAGTGTTGGCTCGTTGTTTCCTGCTGACCAGCAGAACCCCACTTCGTCTATATCAACATTGGTATTGCCTACAGTGGCTGAGAACACAGCCGATACGTCTCTAATGTCGGTTGGCACATCTGTCTTTATCACGTTCCATGTCTTTACTCCTCCGCTGACCTGGAATTTTATCATCCCATTGTCTTCCGTGATGTTTGTTACGGGTACGCTTAGACGCTCACCGTTCCAGTTGAGCGAGTTTGGTGTGGTGTCATCGGTAAATGAAGTGTTTGCCGTAGTGCCTGGGAATGTGTCTCCTTCGCGTGAATTGGCATCATCTACACCATCGGCAGGAACAATATACATGCAGCGGTGCTTGGCATTGTTGTTTGGTCCGTTTATGCTCCAGTATTCATCCTGCATCTCTTTCGTGTAGTCGTAGTGTGTTATAAGCATGCCGTGGGCGGGAATATACCTGTCCCAACCGGTTTGCTGACGGTTTTCGATGATAAACCATTCCATTCCTGTGCCAGCGGCTCTTTCCGGTTGTGCATTTATGAAGCGTGCTTTGTTTTCGGAAATACCTTCCAGTTCCACATCTTCCGGATTTTTAATCTCTGTAATATCTGCACCTTCTGTCATCCATCCCATCTGCATCCTTTCAAATGCCATGAGGCATGGCGGTGTATGGCTGTCATTGTTGTAGCTTCCCGAGGCATACAGACTGTAGTTGCCAGGATCAAGTCCTTTCCCGTTTGTATAGCTGTCGGTGTCGTATTGGTCTTTTAGTCCGAGCACATGTCCAAATTCATGGGTGAATGTTCCGATGCCGTCCATAGATGGCTGTGCCGGACTGCCAGGCATGCCTACGAGTTCGGCTGAACATGAGTATTCGTTAATTGTTATTCCGTCTATCTGGAACTTCTCGTCTCCCATGTTCCAGCTATGCGGCCATATATCATCGTCGTTTGCCGTGCTTGCCTCGCTATATCCGGCATATATGACGTAGCAGTTGTCCATTGTTCCGTTGCCGCTGTTGTCGAACTGCGAGAAATCAAGTTCGGGATGGTCTGCTTTTGCCAGGAGACAAGCTTCTTTCACCATTTCCCTTGGCCTTGCGTCGCTTGCCGACGCATCGCTTGTGTTCTCTCCATAGTATTTTGTCGGGTGTGACAGTGTGTACGGACCTACCACTTTGAAGTTAGGAACGAACTGCTCCATTGAATTGTCGCGGTAATAGTCTTTTACGCTTCCTGTTCCGCCGTTCACGCTATAGCCTTTCTCGTTGAGCCAGCGGTCAAAGTCCACGTTGTTGTACCGGAACGTACTGTCGGCAAAGTTCACAAGAATGACGAGATACTGTGATTCCTTTACCGGGGCATTGGCTTTGTGTATGCGTTTTGGGGCTATAATATCTTTGTCAAGAGTCTTCAGATGTCCCTTCCTTACAATATTGTTCTTCGAAAGGATATCGGCATTTACTGTCTGTGCGGCTTTCAGTTCTTTGAGCAGAGCTTTCTCGCCGGCATCGCGCTCATTGATATTATGGGCACGTTGGGAGGTGATAGATTTCTTTCCGGTTTTCATGTCATAATCGACATAGTAGAAGAATCCGTTTTTGTCTTTCTTCACAAGAAAGCCATCGGATGTAGTCACGAAGTGGAAATTCTCGTCGCCTTGTATTCTTACCAGCAAGGTTGTTCCGTCTGGCTGCTTCATTACAATGGGGCGTGGGTAGGCTCCGATTGCAAATGAGCTTTGGACCGAGCATGCCCCTAAGACAGTGGCAATAAGCGTGGATTTCAGAAATTTCATATAATACACTTTTTAGTTAGTTTTTCTACTCTTGTTATAAATATAAAAAGAAGCAAAAGACCGACTTCCGCATACATCTTGTTGCGGTGTCAGTCTTTTGCTTCTTTGTTAGTCTATATGGTTAATCATATTTATCTTACAACAATCTTCTTTGCTTTGCCGTTAGAATAAATTACGTAAACGCCGGATTTCAAGTTTGCCGATGTGATGTTCTTTACTGTCGCAACCTTTGAACCGTTGATGCTGTATACATCAATGTCTTCCGTGTCAGTATTGTCTATCGTGGCAATTCCGTCTGTAGAAACGTTACTCTTAATCAATTCAAGCTTAGTAATCATATTCGTACTGTAAATGTAGAAATAGAAATCACCTTCTTCACCTTCCTTTACATCTATCGAATAGTTGTAAGTTGCTTCTGATGTAGTGTAGTCAGCATTGAAATAGAACGAAGTGGCGTTTGCAGAACTCTTGGCGTCAGTCAGATTCTTGAAATAGTCACCAGACAAATAGTTGTCGGCTTTAAACTCTGCCTTTCCCACGCCAAGCTTTGCCTTAACCCATACAGGGGCATTGCGTGTTGCAACAGGAAGTGATACAGGCTTGCCTACTTCAATAACGTATGGCATGTCAACAGTCTCTCCTTCAGTAAAGTCGCGCTCTGTGAATGTAATCTTTGTGTCTTCTGTCAAACTGTTCAGCTGTGTGTGTACAATTATCTCGTCACCTTCGGACACAGCGAGTGTCGTCGCATATATAGTCTTAGAGTCTCCTGTTGTAGGGTCAACCTCTGTAGACATCATTCCTGTGAGATACAGGTCGTCTTTCTTTCCGAATTCAATCATACTGCTATAGTCGTAAACCGCATCGCAACTGATTGTGAGAATTCCGTTCTTCTTAGCCTTGTATGAAAGCCATAGGTTTGTAGCCTTGTCTTTGTCCACTGTATATTCACTGCCTTCCACGCTGATAGGGTTGTCTTTTGTCTCGCCTTGTTCAAACTCGTCTTCTGAGATAGAGAACTCGTCGCCGGCAACACAGTTCTCAAGTTTGATGAGGTATGGTGTACCTCCGTTTGCAGCAAAGTAATAGTCTACTCCCTTCTTCGTCACGTCGTAATTGCCGTCCCACATACCTGTTCCCATAGGGAATGAAACAGTCATCTCCGGAGTTGCTGTCAGGACGAGCTTGCAGTTCTTTGTAGGAGTATAAGTATAGTATCTTGTTCCGTTTGCAGTAACAGTGTTCTTTCCGAGCTTTGCATCAGCCGGATCAGTGATCAGGTCACCCTTGTTTATGTCCTTGTAGCTTGCAGTGAATGTTATAGGTGTAGATTCGGCAGATGTCACCTTGATGAGGTAAGTCTGATCTACGGTGTTAGACACGGCAAGATCAAGGTTGTCAAAGCCTTTCACTCCGCTATATATATATGAGCCTTTAGGATATATGGCTACCAGTGTACCGTCATTCGCATTTTCGCCAAGGCCTGTTTCTACATGCAGAAACTTGTTTGTATTTGCAGGTACGTTTACGCTATAATAGTATGTGCCTTGTGCTGTAGGTATGGTCTTTGTTGCCGGCAGTTCATCGATAGCAATAGGTGAGTCTTCAGTCTCTCCCTGCTTGTAGGCTTCCATTGCCAAAGTGAAAGTTTCGTCAGCCTCAGCTTTGTCGGTGCGCGAAACTACAATATAATAAGGTGTAGTAGGCTGGTATTGAATTTCCACTCTCACGTTGTATGAACCGGTTTCAGATTTTGCTTTAACCTGGTCGTACTGTATAGCATACTTGCTCTCGTATACTTTCACGCATCCGCCAGGAAGACTTTTATCGCTACTGATATTCAGATAGCCGGTTGAAGAAGGAGTGTATGTGTAGTAGTAGTCCTTGTTGTCGGCAGGCACAGTGTTTTCCCCTTCAATTGCCGCAAACGGAATGTCAATACTACCTTGGGTAGGGAATGTCAATTCTGCCTTGAATGCTGTAGGGCTATATAGACTGAATGTGAAATTGTATGACTTTCCAGTCTCTACAGGGATTTTTATCTGATACGTGCTGTTGCTGTATTCTCCTGTATAGTTGTTGCCGTTACAATCCACAGAGAAGTAATTTGAGTTTGTAAGTACAAGAACGCCAGTCTCTGTAGCGTCAAATTTTGCATATGCATTGTATCCGTTATAGTCTGAAGAGTAAGCATTTCCCAGGAAATTAACCTTGTCCAGCAAAATCGTTACAGGTTTGTCTGCCGAAAGTCCGCCGTCAATATTGTCGTTCTCTTCCACATTCAGATTTATTCCTGTCTCGCCCTTTGCTACAATGGTCATGTAGTAGGTGCTGCCCTTCGCAAACGGGAAATACTTTGTAGGATAGTCTGCCGATGCACCGTTAAGGTCAATTGTATCGCTCTTCTGTGTGGCTGCGTCTTTTATGATTGTACTTACATAGACATAATCATAGCTTCCATCCAACGGTCCTACTTTTGTCCAGTTTAGGCTATAGGTTGCAAATTCTTTATTATTGTTTGTTATTATTATTTCTTTTTAATTAATTCTTAATCAAAAACCGACTATTTACGTTTAGCTGTCTTATCTGCAGCGTGACCTCTGTATAGTCTTGTCGCGTCAATGGCGGTGTCGTATTTGCTTGCAGAACCATCCGCCCATGTCGCGGTTACTGTCATGCTCAATACGGCTGCAATTAGTAAGGTTTTTCTCATACTTGTATTGTTTTTGTTAATATATTTGTGATGATTTTATATTCTATAATTTTATATGTAAAGATAAATTTTTGTCACTTATACAAATGCAAAAGTAATAAATTAAATTAAAAATACAATGTTTTTCTGTCATTATTTTCTTTTTTTTGTCTGTTATTTAACTATAAATGTAAAGTTGAACTATCTCCTTTCATGCGGATTTTATCTACGAATTTTTTCTCTCTTATAAACTTGCAGTTTTGTTTGTGGCGATATTTGTAATGTATTCTTTTACATGCCAAAGGCAACTATAATCTCATATAGTTGTGGTTTGTCGGCGTCAAGTCTTATTATTATAGTTTCGTTCATTTTGCATACAGCAGAGGGCGATAAACATAAAAACTCCCACAAAAATTTGCCCAGTCAAAAAAAACTTCTTACCTTTGCAGCCAAATGCTAAATGGCATGATATTTTATAAACAATAAATAAACAATTTAGATTAAAATGAAACAAGGTATCCATCCAGAAAACTATCGCCCCGTCGTATTCAAGGATATGTCCAACGGCGATATGTTCCTTACACGTTCTACATGCAAGACTAACGATACAGTAGAATTTGAAGGCGAAACTTACCCAGTGGTAAAGGTCGAAATCTCAAGTACATCTCATCCGTTCTATACAGGTAAGAGCAAGCTCGTTGACACCGCAGGTCGTGTGGACAAGTTCATGAGCCGCTATGGAAAAGCCCGCAAATAATATATACATTATATATTAAGGAAGAAATTGAAAGTGTGTTCAAGCGTAGTTGCATATGCGCATGAACACACTTTTTTTTCGTTTTATAAAAAACATCTACAACTATGAAATGGTTTAATCTTAAAAAATACTCATTCCTCTTCGTCGTGGCATTGGCTGTGGCAGCATGTAGCAGCGATGACAATGACTCACAAGGTGGAAGTGGTGAAGGGCAGAAAGAACCTAATGTAAACAGAAACACCGCTTATACTGACGCTGCTGCTACACGTATGGAAGTGCCGCACCTGCAAGGAGGCAACAGTAGGTTCATCGTATACAGAACAAGCGATAAGACCTTCGACAAGGACGGTGTGAACTACAGTGTGGAGTGGGACAAGACGCTGAAGAGCAACCGCTGGGCGTGTTATATCCTTACGAAGAAGAATATTGCAAGTGGTGGAAGCAGGTGGTATGGCGATAGAAATATCACCCAGACAAGCGAAAGCGCAGCATACATCTTCGACACAAGGAATCTGAATTTGGAAGATTACTTTTATAGAAATGAAAATGGCAATGTCAGAGATTACCTGAACCGCTCCGGCTTTGATCATGGTCATCTATGTCCATCAAACGACAGGGCATACAGTGATGCGATAAACAAACAGACCTTCTATCTCACGAACATGCAGCCACAATACAGCGCATTTAACGGAAGCCAAAATGTAAACGGGAAGCTCAGCGGAATATGGCTTACGATGGAGAACTTCGTACATAACTTCACCACCAGCAACAAATTTGCAGCCAACGACACGCTGTTTGTATGCAAGGGTGGAACGATAGACCGTGCAGACCAGATACTGACGCGCATAGATGACAAGCTCATCGTGCCCAAGTATTTCTATGCAGCCCTTGTATGGAAGAGAACAAACAGCAACATCTATTCCGGCATTGCCTTCTGGTTTGAGCATACAAGCGTAAACCATGGTAGTGATGCCCTGAAAGGCTATGCCATATCTATCAGCGAACTGGAGAAGAAGCTTGGAAACAAGATAGACTTTTTCTGCAATCTGCCTGACAATATAGAGAAGAAAGTGGAAAAAACAGCAGCAACGCTTGATTTCGGATTGTAAAATTCGCAAATAATATACTTCCTGTTGTTGGTTTTCGATTTAAATGACTAATTTTGCAATGGAAAACTCCAAACGGCGTAACTGTCGGACGGAGTGAAGGATAAGCAGAATAATAATCATTAAACCTAAATAAAAAACAAAATAAGAAAATGAATACAGTATTTGACTTTTCGGTAAAGGACAGAAAAGGAAAGATGGTAGCTCTGAAAGAGTATGCTAACGAAGTATTACTGATTGTCAACACAGCCACAAAATGCGGATTCACACCGCAGTATGAGGATTTGGAGAAACTTTACGAGAAATATCATAGTCAGGGTTTCGAGATTCTTGATTTCCCTTGCAACCAGTTCGGACAGCAGGCCCCGGGTAAGGACGAGACGATTCATGAGTTCTGCAAACTGAACTACGGCACAGAGTTTCCACGCTTCAAGAAGGTTAAGGTGAACGGTCCGGATGCAGACCCGCTCTTCCAGTTCCTTACTTCGCAGAAGGGTTTTGCAGGATGGGATGAGAGCCATCCTTTGACAAAGGTCCTCGATGAGATGCTCTCCAAGGCAGACCCCGACTACAAGCAAAAGTCAGATATAAAGTGGAACTTCACAAAGTTCCTTGTAAATAAGTATGGTATGGTAGTGGAGCGCTTCGAACCGACGGAGAGCATCGACAACATCGCCAAGAAAATAGAAGAGCTGCTGTAAGCATCGTCTTAATGCAGTTTGAAGATAACAACGCTTGACTTTAAACTTTAAATTCAATTCAAATATGGAACACGTAAAATGTGCAATTATTGGTAGCGGTCCTGCTGGATATACAGCTGCCATATATGCTTCGAGAGCAAACCTGAACCCGGTAGAGTATTGTGGTCTGCTGACTGGCGGACAGCTTACACAGACTACTATGGTAGAAAACTTCCCTGGCTATCCAGAGGGTGTGATGGGCGGTCAGATGATGAACGACATCCGTGAGCAGGCAGAACGCTTCGGAGCAGACATTCGCGAAGGAGAGATTACAAAGGTAGATTTCAGCAAGGCGCCATATAAGCTGACGACTGACGACGGTACTGAACTGGAAGCAGATACAGTGATTATAGCCACAGGTGCGTCTGCCAAGTATCTTGGTCTGCCAGATGAGCAGAAATATAACGGTATGGGTGTTTCGGCATGTGCTACATGCGACGGATTCTTCTATCGCAAGAAGACGGTGGCAGTAGTAGGTGGTGGCGACACTGCTTGTGAGGATGCCCTTTATCTTGCCGGTTTGGCAAAGAAGGTCTACCTTATCGTGCGCAAGCCTTTCCTCCGTGCTTCAAAGGTTATGCAGGAGAGAGTGCTTGGTGCAGAGAATATAGAGGTGCTGTTTGAGCATAACACTATAGGACTGTTTGGCGAAAACGGAGTAGAGGGTGCTCACTTGGTAAAGCGTAAAGGTGAGCCGGACGAAGAGAAGGTTGACATTCAGATTGACGGATTCTTCCTTGCCATCGGTCATAAGCCGAACTCCGATGTCTTCAAGGAGTGGCTCGATACCGACGAGGTGGGCTATATAAAGACCATTGATGGTACACCACGCACAAAGATTCCAGGAGTGTTTGTTGCCGGCGACGTTGCAGATCCTGTTTACCGTCAGGCCATCACAGCTGCGGCAAGCGGTTGCAAGGCGGCTCTTGAGGCAGAGCGCTATCTGATGAACAAGTAATATTTATTTCATTATTATATTAATTAACGAAAAAGCGGATGTAGGCCATTATGAACCTGCATCCGCTTTTGAATTTATTATGTTTTTGCTTATCTTCTTCCACCGAAGTGACCGCCGCCACCAGAGCGTCCGCCTCCGCTGAAGCTGCCTCCGCTTCTGTTGGATGAGCCACCGTTGTAGGTGCTGCGAGTGTTGGAAGTGCTGCGGCTTGGAGTGAATGTTGTTGCCGGGCGTGATGAGTTAGACGAAGATCTGCTGAATGAAGAACTTCCTGTGTTTCGTGAAGGCTGTGATCTATCCATTCTCTCCATTCTTGTATTGTTGCGTGTCACGGTCTCACGTGTGCTGCTCTGTCTTGTTGTGAAATCGTTGGCTCTTCTGTTCTGACGCATAAGCTCGGTGTTGTTTCCGAATTTGCCTCTGCTTCCGCTGTAGCCGCCATTGTTGTCTCTATTGCTCTGTCCAGAAGTATTGGTGCCGGTGCCTCTTGAAGGAGTTCCGCCATTGTTGTTGCCACGATATCCGCCGTAGTTGCCGTTTCCCCTGTTGTCGTTGCGGCCGTTTCCTCTGTTGTATCCTTTGTCGTTGTCCCTACGGTCGTCTCTGCGATCGTATCCTCTGCCATTGTCCCTTCGGTCATAGTCTCTGCCGTGGCCTCTTGAACCTCTGAAGTCACCTCTGTCAAATCTGTCTCTCATTCCGAAGCGGCTTTCGCCAGGTCTTGGTCCGAAAGTGCGTCCATGATACCAGCTGCGTCCGCCGTTCATGTGCCAGCTGTGGCCACCGCAGTAAGAAACGTAGAATGCCGGTCTGCCGAAATAGAAATATGTGCGGTGTGGATATCTTGCATATATGCTGAATCTCCATACTCCGTTGTCCCATATCAGCGGACGATAGAAGTAAGCAGCCGAGCAGAATGTGCTGTACTGCCAGTCGTAGAGGATATAGCTCAGGTCGAGATTACGTCGTGTCCAGTATGTGCCATACAGGTCGTCGTAAGAATTTATACTCATGAGATAGTCGAGATTTACCTCGTAAGCAGCCTCATACTGTTCGTCGGTGAGATTCAGTTCGTATGCCATCTTGTCGGTCAGGAACAGTGCTCTCTCCCTTGCCTGCTCGTAGCTCATAGCCATTGTAGACATTGCTACTGTGAGCATCATAACTATTGATAATATAAACCGTTTCATAATATATCGTTTTTAATTCGTTATTGTTTTCTGTTGCAAAGGAACTAAAAAAAGCGCATACGTCAATAAGGTTTTTCCCTAAATAGAAAGGGAAAAACCCTATAGATGTCTTTTTTATGGAAAATAATGCCTATCTTCGCAGATGAAAACATAAAAAATGTGATATGAACAAACTATTATTAGCATCCTTTTTGTTTGCAGCTTCGTTGAATTGCGTGGCGCAGGAGGATATTGACGATATAGAAAAGAGCGAAAAGCCGAAGAAGGAGTTTGAATATACCGTTGAGGCTCAAGGTTCATTTTCATGGGGCAAGACTCCTTTGTGGTTGAATGCCAACAAGTATGGTCTTAGTTCCATGGAGGAGAGAAACGGTTATCTTCGTGGTTCCGTGGTTCGTCCGATATCTATTGACGACAATAAGAAATGGGGACTAGGCTACGGAGTGGATGTGGCTGTGCCTTACAACTATACGAGCAATGTCGTTGTGCAGCAGGCTTACGTGGAGGGACGCTGGCTACATGGCACACTGTCTGTAGGAAGCAAGCAAAGGGAGCTGAACTTGAAAAACAGCAGGTTTAGCAGCGGTTCGCAGACGTTGGGCATAAATGCGCGCCCCGTGCCGCAGATAAGGTTGGCGCTTGAAGACTATTGGTCGGTGCCAGGCACTAACAACTGGTTGCAGATAAGAGGACACATAGCCTACGGAATGTTTACTGATGATTCGTGGCAACACGACTTTACTGCTAAGAAGAGCCGCTATACAGACCATGTGCTGTACCATTCAAAGGCTGGCTTCTTACGTATAGGAAAAGACCCGTATATGTATCCGTTCTCTATAGAACTGGGACTGGAGATGGCATCTATGTTTGGCGGCAACTCCTATCTGCAGCAGAGCGACGGCACGTTGCAAGAGCTGAAAGGCGACAAGGGTGTTAAAGCCTTCTGGAATGCTTTCATACCAGGAGGGAAAGATGCTACGGATGGTGCAAACTACAAGAATGTGGAAGGTAACCAACTGGGAAGCTGGATGATGCGTCTGAACTGGGAAACGGACATGTGGGGAGCTGGTTTGTATGTGGATAAGTTCTTTGAAGACCACTCTGCTATGTTCCAGCTCGACTATGACGGCTATGGTAGCGGCGAGCAGTGGCAGGAGAAGCAGAAGCATCGCTACGTGTTGTATGATTTCAAGGACTGGATGCTTGGTGCGGATCTGCATCTGAAGTTCGGCACATGGTTGAGAAACATTGTAGTGGAATATCTTTATACCAAATACCAGAGCGGTCCGATTTATCACGACCACACCACAACAATACCCGACCATATCGGAGGTACCGACAACTATTACAACCATGGTATATATCCCGGATGGCAACATTGGGGACAGGTGATGGGAAATCCGCTCTATCGTTCACCTATATATAATACAGATGGCAAGATAAATGTGCAGAACAACAGGTTTATGGCTTTCCATCTCGGCTTTGGCGGCAGACCGACAGAAAATACCCGTTACCGTGTAATGGCAACCTATCAGGAAGGGTGGGGTACATACAACAACCCGTTTACCGACAAGCGTCATAATGTAAGCTTCATGGTGGAAGGTGAATACAAATTCAAACAAAAGCAGTTGCGCGACTGGAGTCTGAAAGGAGCATACGCGATGGATTTCGGAGGAATACTCGGAAACAACCAGGGTTTCCAGATAACGGTGGCAAAGACCGGATGGTTCGACTTGTAGTCCCGTTGGGACAGATACCGGAATAACAAACACTTTCAATAACCAGAAAAAATACAAAGACATGAAGAAATTCTATACATATATAATAATGGCGTGTGCCAGTATGATGACGGCTATGCTTTCATCATGCGAACTTGAAACATCGGGAGCCGGAGACTTCGATGGCATGTGGCACCTTACGAGAGTAGACACCCTTGCCACTGGCGGTGTGCTTGACTTGTCGAAAGAAAAAATCTTCTGGTCATTCCAGTTTAATCTGATGGAAGCCGACGACAAGGACCACGGACACCAGTCTATATTGATGAGATACAACAAGAGTGGCGGCAAACTCCTCTTGACACAGCCTTACGCCTACGACCGTGAGAATGGCGATGCTCCTCTTGCAGAACCAACGTTGCTGAAGCCTTTCGGCATAAACAACATCGAAGAAACCTTCCAGATACAGAAGCTTAGTGGTGGGAAGATGCAGCTGCAGTCGGAGATGCTGAAGCTGTATTTCAAGAAATTCTAAACGGCATGTTTTTGATACACTGTAATAAGCAGTAAGTGATGGCAACCTACGGACATAGGTCTTGCCATCACTTAATAAGCTTTTAACCCTAATGACCGATTTGGGTTTAATCCTCAAATTTCATCCACATATTCTTGAAGTTGATAATAAATTTCCTGTGCGCCATTAACGTTGGTAAACCGATTCTGCAATCATATTCCTCATTCTGTTCTGAAGATGTTATTACTGGAATGTTTGTTTCGGTATATTGTTCGCCAGCAAGGGTAAATGTCCATGACACAGGTATCGTTTTTACAACATTGACACCACCGACACCTGCCGTTCGCAATGAATCAGTTGCCATTCTACCAGTAAAACAGTTTTCGTTCTTTTTATAATAGCGATTTGTCAGGATGGTTCCCGATGCGCCAGTGTCAACTATTGCATCAATCATTCTCCCTGAACGACCATCTGTTAATGACAAATGGTAAAGGCGCTGAGGTGAACGATAGAAATTGGGAGCATATGTAGGTGTTGGTGTGTACGAGGCAGGGATTACAAGCTGCATTCTGTCAAAATCGAAACAAATCTCACCCAATGGCATCATTGTCTGGGTGCCTATAACGCATTCGTATCCAAGTTCCTCCAACTTTTTGTTTGCTAACGGATTGTCAGTTCTCATATCGACGACAAAAAATGGTAGATTTCGATAAACTAAATCACCAAGTTTTAGGGAGTCCACCACTACTAAGCCTTTGCTATCAGCATAAGACATACCCAACATCTGTATGTTCTTGGTCTGTATGACAGTTGCCTTTATATGCTCGGCAAACTTAGTAGTCATTACATTTATACCTGCCCCTGAATCGTAAGTGCATTTCACTTCTTGTCCATTGATATTAGCCATAACAAACATCATTTCTGGATTTTTGCGGTTACCTGTATGTGTTAACAAGGGCACACTCACGTTATTGTTTGGCCTCTCCACAGAAAACGTACCGCATTTCGAAAGCTTAGAATAAACGTCCTCATAGGCTTCAAATACAGGATTTACAGCTTGTCCACCCTTGCGGTATGCCTCGTTCAGACTGTGTAATAATGCGGAAGCCTTATCGTAGTGTCCCAATGTTGCATAATCTTCTGCCATGAAATACATAATTGAAGGTACCGATGAATTCAGTTCTTCTTGATACTTCTCCAAAATTTCTTTGCCATACTTGATAGCGCTATCCGGTTCATTATAGAATTGACTTATAAAGAATCTGGAGAGCGGTTTTAGAAATGGTGTCTGCAAGTTTTTACCATCAGACATATACAAAGATCTAAGTTCAGCCCAATTACTGCTATTCATAGCCTCGCCTATCCTCTCGTCAATGCTTTTTACTTGTCCAAATGAAATTGTAGCAAATAATAATGCCACAAATGTTATACT
>OQWM01001107.1_pt1 | contig 18469 bp, 18 predicted proteins | sample 1691531 | NCBI WGS metagenome assembly OQWM01 (sample SAMN03418257, study PRJEB22391) | human gut metagenome | biome: human-gut; feature: organic feature; material: feces | host: Homo sapiens | place: Tanzania | collected 2013-01
AGCGGATTTGTCACCTGGATGTTTGCCGACGCAGTCAAAAGCTGTATCTTTACGATGTAATTTAAAATCACACGATTATGAGCACTACGGAACTCGTACTTATAAACATCTTCATCGCCATTGGGCTTTTCCCCATCTGCATAAAAAAGGATGAACACACGCAAGAGCGGGACTTCTCCAGCAGCCGCTGCGCAATATACTTATTTGTGGTAGCCGCCATCTCGAAAATGATATGGAGCTGAAAAAACAACACTCTAAAACAATACACTATGGCATTCACAATTTTTCTCGGTATCCTCGGAGCGCTTCTGCTCATCTCTGCAATCGGCAAAATCGCCTCAAAAGGCACCCCGGGAAAGCGCACACTCGGAATAATACTCGGCTTTACAGCCGTGGCATGCTTCACCCTCGCCAAGACAAACTACGACGAGTGCCACGCGCTCTCTGCCAGTTCTGCTTCATTGCCAATACCAGAAGAAGAGATGTTATCCCAACTGAAAAAAGCGCCAACAATCGAAACCTGTCAGGATTTCATCAACACCTATCCAGAATCCAGACACCGCAAAGATGTACTGAATATTTATGAATCGCTTGCTGCTGAGCGAAGCCTGAAGGAGTTGAACATGTTTGTGGAGACCTACCATATCGGATGGACCCGGCTGCAATCGAAATGCGACTCGCTCTACAGCATCGCCGCAAAAGAAAACACCGTCGACAGTTGGCAAAAATACTACGACACCGTGCCTTCCGGATATAAAGCCGACGCTCAGGAGAAAATCGAGGAGCTCAAGCACTACGAAGGATGGGAAACAGAACCAATTGCCTGGAGAAACGCCGTAAGGACTGACAATTACGAAAAGTACCTCGACCTTTATCCCAACGGCAGGCACCGCAACGAGGCTAAGACAAGAAGAGATGTGAACGAGGCTTTCACAACAACCCACTTCGATCTTGACAAATGGCTGAAATCGGACGACAACGACGGCATCAACTCCAAAATAATTATCACCAACCGGGCAGAATGCGGCATCACTGTCAAGTTCAGCGGACCATCGACAAAAAAAGTAAAGATTCCCGCCAACCAGACAACCACTACGACAATCAAGAACGGAGCGTACCGCATTGTCGCTGAAGCCGACAAGGAGTTCGTGATTCCTTACACTCTCGAACAATCATTCGACGGTATTTACCCTGTCATCCTGTACATCAAATGGATACACACCACAACTTGGCAGCACAGCCGCACACACAACTAAGCTCCCGACACCATTTCTCAATCCATTTTGTTCTCCGAGACAGAGAGGCGGAGCGGCGTGGTGAAGCGCATGAGCAGTGGGTCGTAGAAGCGGACGCTGTCGTCCTTGGTGAAGAATCCGCCCCCTGCCGCACCGTCTCCGCCGTCTCCACCGGGCGTCCCAGCCCATCGCAGTAGGTGGTCGTGACGCGCGCCATATCGAAAAAACGCCGCCGGCTCGCTGCGCGACGGCGAGTAAGGCTCTATCACGCGGACATAGCTCATCGGCACCTCCGCCGCAGCAGTAGCGAGCAGTAGCATTATGCCGGCGAGAGGGTTCTTAACAAGTTGATTAATATGGCAATATTAAAACAAAAGAATCCGCATCTGCAACGGCAAATGCGGATTTTTTATGTGATTTTTGTCTTTAGTCAAAGATGTGTTTCAACCGGCTGAAAATTCTGAATTTATCGCTTTCCGACGGCTTGAAATTGTCGGAATCGCGCATCTTCTCGATTTCTTTCTTTTCCTCAGCCGACAGATGTTCCGGAGTGTAGATCATCACGTTGATAAGCTCGTCGCCACAACCGCTGCCATGCATCGAAGGAATACCCTTGCCACGCATACGCAGCACTTTGCCCGACTGTGTGCCTGGCTCAATCGTAACACGAGCACGGCCGTCGACCGTAGGCACCTCTACCTTACCGCCGAGCACTGCCGTCGGGAAGTCGAGCATCAAGTTGTAAGTAATGTCGTTATCATCGCGCACAAGCTCTGGATGCTTTTCCTCGCTGACCTGGATAAGAAGGTCGCCTGTCACTCCGCCACGACGCGCGGCATTGCCTTTTCCGCTCATGCTCAGCGTCATGCCGTCTGCCACGCCTGCCGGAATGTTGACCGTAACGATTTCCTCCTTGCGCTCCACGCCTTCGCCATGACAATGCGGACACTGCTCTGAAATCACCTTACCCTCACCATGACAGTCCGGACACGGCGACTGTGTCTGCATCGTACCGAGAATAGTGCGCTGCATGCGTGTGACAACTCCCGTGCCGTGACACGTGGCGCACGTATGAAAAGCTGTGCCGTCCTTCGCGCCTGTGCCGTGGCAATGGTCGCAAGCAACATAACGGTTGATTTTAAACTTCTTCGTAACGCCGTGTACAACGTCTTTAAGCGTCACTTTCACATTGATTCGCAAATCGCTGCCGCGGTTCACGCTGCGGCCTCTGCCGCCTCCGCCGAAGCCTCCGAAGCCACTGAAACCGCCGCCTCCGAATATGTCGCCGAACTGTGAGAAAATGTCGTCCATCGACATTCCGCCTCCACTGAAGCCTCCGCCTCCGCCGAAGCCTTGCGGACCCATGCTCGGACCGTACTGGTCGTAACGGGCGCGCTTGTCAGGATTGCTCAGCACGTCGTATGCCTCAGCCGCCTCCTTGAATTTCTCCTCGGCTTCTTTGTCGCCGGGATTACGGTCGGGGTGATATTGTATGGCTTTTTTTCTGTAAGCTTTCTTTATTTCGTCGGCTGTCGCCTTTTTATCGACGCCCAGCACTTCGTAAAAATCTCTTTTCTCGCTCATTTTTCAACGCCTCCTTATTGTCCGACAACCACCTTGCTGTGGCGTATCACCTTGTCGTTCATCACATAACCTTTCTGCACGGTGTCGATAACCTTGCCTTTTTTCGACTCGTCGTCGGTAGGGAATGTGGTGACCGCTTCGTGGTATTCTGTATCGAAATCGGCGTCCTGCGACTCAATTGCCTTTACTCCTTTTTGCTCAAGATATTTGACAAATTTGTTGTAAATCAAGTTGACGCCTTCCTTTATGCTTTCCACGTCGTTGCTCTCAGATGTCGCCTGAATTGCACGTTCAAAATCGTCGAGCACCGGCAGCAAATCCTTCATTGCGCCTTCTGCGGCATTTTTGATGAGTTCCGACTTTTCCTTCAATGTGCGTTTGCGGAAGTTGTCAAACTCCGCAAGCAGAAACATATATTCTTTTTTCGACTTTTCGAGTTCGGCCTTGGTGTCGTCAAGTTCTTTCTGCAGTTTTTCCTCCGCTGTTGGCTCTTCCGCCTCTACAGTGGTTTCTGCCGATGCCTGTTCCTGAGGTGTCGCCTCCACAGTCTCTTCCTGCTTTTCTTTCAAGTCTTTTTCTGATTTCTCTGACATGATATATATCGTTTTTTTATTATTCTTTATGTTTATCACATCAGCCTTATCAAAAAGTCTGCCAAACTTTCAGCACTCTCTGAAATCACAGTTTCATCTTGTACAGCAGCGGCTGGGCGCATTTCGCGGCAAATATGTCTGACAAATTGTCATCTTCAAACAGTCCGAAAATGGCAGAACCCGACCCCGACATCGAGGCATAGACCGCTCCGGCATCATAAAGTGACTGTTTGATTGCCGAAAGCTCAGGATGCTTGGGAAAGATGCTCTCTTCAAAATCGTTGACAAGCAATCCTTTCCATTGCCCTACGGGCTTTGCCACAAGCTTTTCGACATCGGTTTCCGGAACACGCGGTGTCACCCCTGCATAAGCCGCCGCCGTAGGCACCGACACATCGGGCTTGACAACAATCATTGTGTAGCCCCTCAAATCCACATCCACCGGTTCGAGCAGATCGCCGATGCCGCGGGCTGCCATCGGCCGGTTGTAGGCAAAAAACGGGCAGTCGGCGCCGAGACGCTTCACGCGGACGGCGATTTCCTCTTCACTGAGCCCCAACGCAAACATCGAGTTGAGGATTTTGGCTACCGACGTGGCGTCCGACGAGCCGCCGCCGAGTCCTGCCCCGTCTGGAATATGCTTATACAGATGTATCGCCACCGTAGGCAGTTTAAACTCTTCCTCCATCAAGCGGTAGGCCTTCATCACAAGATTTTTTTCCGGAGGACAGTCCACCGGATTGCCATAGGTGAACAACGCGGTTTCTTTTGCCTCGACCACCTCGACGGCGTCGGTCAACGGTATCGGATAAAACACCGTCGACAAGTCGTGGTATCCGTCTTCACGCTTGCGCTCCACATACAAGCCCAGATTTATTTTTGCATTAGGAAATGTTATCATCGCTATTTTTTATTTTTTGTCCAAAAATCGACATATCGCTGCGCCACTTTTTTATAGTCGTGGTGGCGCTCTATATAAAGACGGCTGTCGGCGCTGAGTTGGGCTATCTCGTCTGGATGCAGCGCCATTTGCTCCAACTTGTTGTAGACGTCGGCTTCGTCTGGAAGCACGTTCACGATGGGACGCAGTTCTTTCTCGCCGAGAATATCGTAGTTCTCGGGCTCTCCACCGCCCACAAGCACCAATCCTTTTGCCATTGCCAGCAGTCCGTTCATCGCGGGGGTGTAGGAATACAACTGGTCGAGAAGCGCATGGCTTGAGTCCATCATGTGCTGATACACCGGAAACGGCACCGATTCCGCCTTCACTATCTCGCAACGGTCGGGATGGCGGTCGGCGACACGCTCCAAAGCGCGCAGCATCACGTCGGTGCCTTTATACACGCCCCGCGATTTCTGCACGCCGATAAAGAAGCGCACCTTGCCGGTCACCGGAGGAGCCGTGCGCACCGTGATGTCGGTGTTGATTGGAAACGGGATAAACTCTGTCTTGTCGGGGAATGCCGGATGATAGCAAGCGTAATATTCATACAATCCTGCGGCTATGCCGTCGCAGTCGGCTGCAATCTCCTGGTTCAAGCGGCCTTTGTCTGTACCAATCCAGTCGCGCACCTCTGTCATCGCAATGTCGTCTGTGCGCAGACGGTCGCCAAAGTTGAAATCCGAGTATCTGAACGTCTGTGTAGTGCGGCAGGTGTTGACCCAATAATAATCCATTCCGTATGCACCCATAAACATCCGCTTATTGTGCTTCCGCAGATATTCGTAGATGGGGCGTATGCGCTCCGACTTCATTTCGAGAAACATCGGATTGATTATCTGCACCACGTCGTAGTCGCGCATCCGCCGCAATGCCTTCCACACTTGCGCCATATACACCAACGAGTCCCAGCGTCCGTAGGAACGGCGCACCAACGACACGTCGCGGCGGTAGTCTTTCCAATAGTCTCCGTTCGACACCACACACACCTCGTGCCCGAGAGCGCGCAGTCCCTCGGCAAGCGTCCAGTGCACATTGCTGTATTCTCCCAGTAGCAGTATTCTCATTTTCGTTTAAGCAATTGTCGTAACACGTTGATTTTCCACTCGCGGTCGGTCAGGTGGCGGAAGAGGCTGTAGCGCCACGTGTATCTCGCCTTGGGCAACGGCCAGCAGTGTCGGTCTGCCAGTTGACGCAGCACGTCTGCCACCGCTTCCTTGCCGGGAAGCAGACGCATGGCTTGATAAACCACGCTCAAGGCAAACTGCTCTTTCCTGCGGTGGAAGGCATAACGGCTCAATTCTTCTTCCGCAGCGCGCTCTTGCTCTTCAAGTCTGTCTATGACGACAAGCATGTCGCTGAAGCGTTTTTTTATTCTATCTGCATTGCCGCTGTTCACGATTGACTCCTGACGCTGGTAGTAGGCATTAACCATCAAATTGGTGGATATCAGGCAGCCGCTTCTGGCAAACAGGCGGGGCGTGAAGTCTTCGTCCTCATGGTATATGCCTGGAAGAAACCGCTCCCCGCCGAGAATTTCCCGTCGGAACATATAGCTCCACACTCCGGCAAACAGGCTGCGGCGCGACATATAGTCAATGCCGCTGTCGAAACGCTCCGTCTTGAGGCGGCGTTGACTTACGTCTGTCACTCCGTCGTCATACACTTTTTTATGTCTGCGGAACACCACGACATCGGGATGCTCCTCTTCAAGCAATTTCTCCACTTGCCTCAACCCGTCGGCAAACAGATAGTCGTCGGCGTCAAGAAACTGGACATACTCCTTCTCCGCCATCTCTAACCCTTTGTTGCGCGCGGCGCTGAGCCCGCCATTCTCCTGCCACACGTAGCGCAGGCGGCTGCTCTTGCCGTCAAGCCACTGCGACGCCTCGCTGCCGGGAGTGCCGTCGTCAACCACGATTATCTCATAGTCGCAGGTCAGCCGGGCATTCAAGATGCTGTCAACGGCACGGTCGAGCAACTTGCGTCCGAGCCGGTAATATGGCAATATGAAACTTATACTTGTCATCGCTTCACAAACATTCTAAAAAATATTTTCTCTCCCAGAGTGAGCCTAAGCAGGCATTTGATTCGCTGGCGCATGGGCTGACGGCGGAAAGCATATTTCAACCTGACCTTATAGTCGGGCAGCATTCTGCCCCCACCCACCTGATACAGGCTGATCTGACGGTTGAGTATCTCCATATAATGGTCATACAGCGATGCGTCGGCTATGCCGCTGTCTTTACGCGCGAACTCAAACAAGCGCACATTTGCCTCCACAAGGTCCTGCTGGTTGCGCACCGACGGATTTTGCGTTATCGCTCCGGCGTTGTATGCGCAGTAATAATACATTCCGCTGGCGATAGCCACAATTTTCTCTGCGCGGCGCAACACGTATGGTATCGTGAACAAATCCTCGAAATACCGTCCTTCCGGAAATCTCGCATCGCCCCACAGCCGGCGCGTGAAGATTTTGTTCCATGCATAACTATGCACATAGCCGCGTCTTTCGTACCATTCGTCAAACGTTTCTTCGGCAACGCCGTCGGCGGGCTTATACTCTTCTGCATTCTCGCTGCCGTAACGCTTCATCACCGGAAACTCCACACAGTCGGCTTGTCTCGAGATCATTGCCTGAAGGCAGGCTCTATATGTGCCGGGAGAAAGGAAGTCGTCTGAGTCAACAAATGTTATGCAGTCGCCTGTAGCCACATCAAGTCCGCTGTTGCGGGCGGCGCTGAGTCCTCCGTTATGCTCCCGGTGCACCACACGTATCCGCGCATCGCTACAGGCAAGCGTGTCGCACAAGCGTCCGCTGCCGTCGGGCGAGCAGTCGTCGACAAGGATTATCTCCATATCGTCGACTCCCTGCGACACGACACTGTCGACGCATTTGCGCAGAAATGCCTCCACACGATAAACTGGTATGACCACACTTAGTTTCATCTCTTTTTTGTATATACACAAATGTAAGCAATTTTTCTCAACATCAGCATCTCGGAAGAGCAATTTCAAACAAGTTTGTTTTGCTCTTCTCGTGATTTGCACTATCTTTGAATAAAAAATACGGCTATGAAAAGTTTTCACGACCTTTTATTCAACCGTCGCAGCATCCGCAAATACACTGACGAGGAAATCGCTGCCGACGATGTAAAAACAATATTGCAGGCGGCTTTGGTGTCGCCTTCGTCAAAGGGCAAGATGCCTTGGCAATTTGTGGCTGTCGACGACAAAGCCACCCTTGAGCAGCTCAGCAAATGCAAGGAGTTTGGCGCGCGCCCGATTGCCGGATGTGCGCTCGCCGTTGTGGTGACTGCAAATCCTTACGAAAGCGACGCGTGGATTGAGGATGCGTCGATTGCGGCGTTTGCAATACAGTTGCAGGCGCAGGACCTTGGCTTGGGCAGTTGCTGGATCCAGGTGCGCGAACGCTTCGACAAAGACGGAAAGGAGGCGGAGGACAATGTGCGCGAGCTGCTCAACATCCCGCCCGACATGCGGGTGCTTTGCATAATAAGCATCGGCCATAAGAACGAGGAGCGGAAGCCTCTCGAGGAAGAAAAATGCCAATGGGAGAAGGTACACATCGGACAATGGAGAAACGAATAGCGGTTATCGGTTCTGGCAACGTGGCGACCCACTTGGCGACGGCTGTCGACGGTGTGGTGCAGATTTGCAGCCCCAACATGGCAAATGCCACGGCTCTCGCCGAAAAAGTCGGCTGCGACGCTACCAACTCGACAAGCGGCCTTGCCGATGCCGACATCTACATCGTTGCTGTGAAAGACGACGCCATTGCCGCTGTCCTTGAATCTGTGCCGACGCGATGCCGCAAGGCTTTGTGGATGCACACTTCCGGCAGTGTCGGTAAATCGGTGTTCGACGGCTTGGGCTACGACCGATACGGGGTATTCTATCCGTTGCAGACTTTTTCTAAATCGGTGGATTTAGATATGAGCCGTGTGCCGTTCTTCATTGAAGGATCTGACGAGCGGACCGCAGACGAAATCAGGCAGCTGGCGCTGTCGGTGTCGACGACGGTCTACATTGCCGACAGCCATCTGCGCCAACAGATGCACGTCGCGGCGGTGTTTGCCTGCAATTTCTCGAATTATATGTATACGCTTGCCGACGACGTGCTGCAACGCAACAACCTGCCGTTCTCGGTGATGAAGCCGCTGCTCGAGGAAACGCTGCGCAAGGCTTGCTCAAATGGCCCAGAACGGTCGCAGACGGGTCCGGCGGCGCGTGGCGACAGGGAAATCATTGCCAGACATGAGGCTATGCTCGACGGCGAACGGCTTGACATTTATGAAACTGTTTCAAATGCTATTCTTAAACGATACAACAAATGAGCGGAATCAACTATGATCTTAAGCGCATTCGCGCATTTGCTTTCGATGTCGACGGGGTGCTGTCGGCGTCGTCTATTCCTCTGCACCCGTCGGGAGAGCCGATGCGTGTAATCAACATCAAGGACGGATATGCCATGCAGCTTGCCGTAAAACTCGGATATGATGTGGCTATAATCACCGGCGGACGCACGGAGGCCGTGCGCAAACGTTTTGAGGGACTTGGTGTGAAGGATCTTTACCTCGGCGCGGCGGTGAAAATAAGCGCGTTGGTCTGGCTGCCACGCCTGCCGATGCCTGCGCCGACATTATCGATGTGGCCGACTATGTGTCGCCTTGCGCTGGCGGAATGGGGTGTGCGCGCGACTTGATTGAGCAGGTGCTGCGGGCTCGTGGCGACTGGATGAAGGACCGGCATGCTTTTGGATGGTAAAAAAAACGAAATATTATGCTTGACAATCTCAAAAAATACACAATTTTTCTTGCCAGCGGATCGCCAAGACGCAGGCAGTTGCTTGCCGACCTCGGCATTGACTTTGAAGTGCGTTGTCTGAACAATATCGACGAGTCGTATCCCGACGACATGCCTGCCGACGATGTGGCTGAATACATTTCTCAGAAAAAAGCCGCTGCCTATAAGGAACAAATCACGGGCAACGAGCTGTATATCACTGCCGACACAGTGGTGGTGTGCGACGGCAAGGTGCTCGGAAAGCCTGCCGACCGCGACGAGGCGGTGGCGATGCTGCGACGGCTGTCGGGAAACGTGCACCATGTGGTTACCGGCGTGACTGTGGTCACGGAATGCCGGTCGGTTTCTTTCTCGGTGGCTACGGAGGTGAGTTTCGCCCGTCTGACCGACGATGAGATCAATTTCTACGTGGACAATTTCAAGCCGCTCGACAAAGCCGGAGCATACGGCATACAGGAATGGATCGGTTTTGTAGGAGTGGAGAGCATTTCGGGAAGTTATTTCAACGTGATGGGACTGCCTGTGCAGCGTCTGTACCAGGAACTCAAACGATTGTAAGCGTGGCGGTGTAGCGGCTTTCCGGCGTGATCGGCGCGAGAAGCAGCGTACCGCCCGACAAACGGCGGTCGCTGAATCGCGGAGGCTGCAGTGTTGCCTTAAACTGCTCCAATGCGGCTTTGTCTTTGTGGTAAAGCACCCGCATCACTCCCTCGCATCCTGAATGCACCACGTTGTTGCCAAGCGCGGAGGAAACCACTCCCATCGTGGTGCGGAGATTGACTTCCACACATGGATTCACCGCAAGCGCGCCTCCGCTCTTGCGATAGACCATCATATCCACTCCAACATAGCCTGAATACGATTCCGGCAGCAATTCCTCCAAGCATTCCGTCACTGCCGTCTGCACTCTGTCGAGTGTCGACGTGTCGACAAACATGAGCAAACGGCGGCGCAATTCTGCCGTCGATGCCACCACGGCATGGTCATACGACATCTGCTGGTTGTTGAAAAACACCGAATAGCCTTTAAACGCCGCTTGTCCGCCTTCAACAAAAAATTCCATCGCGAAATCCTGCAATTTGTCGAGATACGGCTCGCAAACCACAAATCCCTGACGGCGGACTATCCCCGACACCCAATTCTCATAAGTCGGGAAAACCGCATTGTCGACCTTTGCCACCCCCCTTCCGCTGCTCGACCACGGCATTTTAAGCACAGCGGCATCAAATTCCTCTACAGCGGCAGCGGCTTCTGCCAACGAATGGCACACTTTTGGCATAGCAGGGATGTCAATACACTTGGCATCAAGTCGTTGCAACACATCCACTGTGGTCTGCCGGCTCGACAACCTGCGCAGCTGCGAGAGCATCGCGTCGTCGGCATGGCATTCAACTCCAGCACGCAGCAATTCATTGCGCACAGAGCGGCTCCAACCCCACGGCATGGCTTGCGACGGTTCTCCGTCATAGATTTCTATGTCGTCGAGTCCGTCGATGACGCTTTTGCAGAAATCCAGAAACTCCGCACCGTCGGCAGGCGCGATCACCCTGCTTCCAGGCGAGGCTATCCACATGGGCAGCAACGCCAGGTCGGCACGCAACCGTCTTATCGGCGCAGGCGCTGTGTAGCGGTCCACGTCGGCGGCAAGTGCCAAATCATTTTCCGGATTGAAAAGATATGTCAGCGGCATCACTCCACAACTACGGATATCAATTCCGCAGGCTCTCCGCCGACAGGCGTGACGACGGCTTTGTCCAAGGCATACGGGAGCAGCACGGTGTCGCACGTGGCAAGCCGCTCACGGCTGCCGTTGCAGCCTGCAATCTCCACCTCTCCCGATATGCAGATAAGGATGCGGAAACTGCCGGTGCTTTTCACGTCGACAGTCATCGGTGTCTCCACACGCATAAGTTCCGACACAAACTTGTCGCAACGCTTAATCAGCGCCGTGCCTTGACGGTCAAGTTCAAGATGCCCCTTGTAGTCGTCATATTCATCAAAATCGATTGCCTCAAGGGCAAGGTCGGTGTGCAGTTCGCGCTTCTTGCCGTTTTTGTCGATACGGTCAAAGTCATAGATGCGGTATGTTATGTCGCTCGACTGCTGTATCTCGACGATAAAGTTGCCCGCGCCGATACTGTGCACGCGGCCTGCCGGCAGATAGAAGATGTCGCCGCGACGGGGACTGAAGCGGTTAAGCTGCGCCACCACATCGCTATGCTCTATCTGGCTGCGGAACGTGTTTTCGTCTGTCTTATGCGAGAATCCGGAATAGAGTATTGCATTGTCTTCCGCACTGACAATATACCACAACTCCGTCTTGCCCATTCCCTGATGGCGGCGCTTGGCAAAGTCGTCGTCGGGATGCACCTGTATCGACAGGTCTTTGGCGGCATCGATGAATTTCACCATTATAGGAAACATGTCGCCATATTTGCTGTATGTGTTCAAGCCAACCACCTGCACGCCGAATTCGCCGAGCAGCGACTTGATGTCGCGTCCGGCATATTCTCCATTGGAAACAACCGACTCCTGTCCAGGTACACCTGTCAGTTCCCAACTCTCTCCGATACAGTCGGGCGCATCGGCAAGTTTCTTCAGCTTGCGGATTTTGCCTCCTCCCCAAATCACTGTCTTCAGGTTCGGTTCAAACTTAAGCGGGTATGCATTCAACTTTTCTTCCATTGCTCTCAATCCATTCTGTTACGATAATCCTCATAGCCAAACTCACGCAGCGTCTCTACTGTTCCGTCGCTGCGAAGCAACACCATCGATGGATGGTCGATTCCGTTGAACATATTCGTCTTTACCGTCGTATAGTGGTTCATATCTTCAAATGTAAGCACATCGCCAGGAGCCAACGGTTTGTCGAAGCTCCAGTCGCCTATAAAATCTCCGCTAAGGCACGAATTTCCGCCTATGCGGTATGTCGGCTTGCCATGCACCGGTTTTGCCAAAGCCTCGGTTATGGCCGGTTTGTAAGGCATTTCGAGACAGTCGGGCATGTGGCACGCAAACGAGGCGTCGATAATTGCTGTTTTCACTCCTTGGTTCTCCACCACGTCAAGCACCGTGGCAACAAGCTCTCCCGTGCGCCATGTAAACGCGCTGCCGGGCTCGAGTATCACTTCAAGGTTTGGATATTTCGCGCGGAAACGGCGCAGCAGGTCTATTAGATGGTCGGTGTCGTAGCCTTCGCGGGTCATCAGATGTCCGCCGCCCATATTGACCCACTTCAACCGTGGCAGAAACTCGCCGAATCGCTCCTCGAAGGCGGCAAGCACCTTCTCCAAATCATACGACGTCGACTCGCAGAGGCAGTGGAAATGCAGTCCCTCCAATCCTTCCGGAAGCACGTCGCCAAGCACGTCGCGAGTCACGCCAAAACGCGACCCCGGCTTGCACGGATTGTAGATGTCGGTCTCGATAACCGAGCATTCCGGATTCACACGCAGTCCGCACGACACTCGTTTCTCCGCGGCATTCGACGAATTGTAGCCGTCAACAAAACCGCGGTATTTCTCATATTGCGCGACAGAATTGAACACAATATGGCTGCAGCCCTCCACAAACTCGCCTATCGTGGCGTCTGTGTAGACCGGGCAATAGGCATGCACATCATTGCCGAGAAATTCAAGCGACAGGCGCATCTCGTTGAGCGAGCTGGCTGTCGACGCCTGGCAGTAATCGCGTATGATTCCAAACGTTTTCCAGAGAGCGTTTGCCTTGAATGCCATGATTATCTTGGCGCCCGACTGCTCCGAAACGTGGCTGATCAGCTCCAGATTTCTGCGGAGTTTATCTTCGTGAATAATGTAGTATGGTGTCTTTATCTGTCCCGTCATCCTATTATCTTGAATTTGGCGAATTTCAAAAGAAGCACTTTTATGCCTTTTGTCCACCAGACAACTCCCGAATAGGATGCTCCATTTCATCTGGCGTGTATTTAAGTGAACCGAGGTATGTTCTAATTCTTGTACGCTCTTCTTTATCTCCTGTTTTATCAAGGTAATCAACCGGTGTAACAGATAGCTCCAACAAATCTTCATAATTTTGGGGCATATATTCTGCTTTAATATCATTCCGATTCATAAGTTCTTCCGCTATCTTTTTTAGAAGAGTCGTTTTTCCTGCCCCGTTGGCTCCTATAATACAGATTTTCTCTGATCCTTTTATTTTCAAATAAATTCCTTCTGCCAAAATTCTTTCGCCTTCTGGAGTCATTAGCTTTGAAAGTTCATATTCTATGACCGTTTTCCCTGTTGGAATGTATGCGTTTTTATCTCCTAATTTAAAAAAGATTGCTTCTTCCTGCTCCGGCATTTGCGTCATATTTTCGTCTTCTCTTTCAAATCTTCGCCCCATAGCCTTAACTGTGTGCATTTTGTCCTTCAAATTCTTTGCCACCGACGGCGCTTGTCTGGAACAATTTGCTAATGCGCTTTGCACACTCTGAGACACTCTTTGATATTTCTCATCTCGAATCTTTTTTTCCCTACGGTCACATAGTGCCCTCTGTTCTTGAAGTTCAAATTTATGAAGCCGTTCCTCCACATAGTTTCTATAGGGAAGCTTGGCCACGGTATATCTCGCTTCTGTTTTTCGCTTAATCTGCTCGATATGTATTACCATGTTGGCGGTACGCTCTATCAATGTTTCATCGTGTGAAATAAAAAGCACAATATGCTTCCATTCATTTATGGTTTTTTCCAGTAATGTAAGCGTCGCAATGTCAATATCATTTGAAGGTTCGTCTAACAATAGCACAGAAACATCGCGAATAAAAAGCCGCATGAGTTGTACCTTGACTTTTTCTCCTCCTGAAAGGCTCCCCATCATCTGACTACTGTAGAAAAAATCATTTTTTATTCCAAATTTCCCTGCAATAACAGACAGTTCTTTTGGCGTTTTCTCCCAGAATATTTCTTCCTCAGAAAAATACTCGTATACGGTTTTTTTCTTATCTTCATCGGGCATCTCTTGCGGAAGGTAACCAAGACGTTCGTTTCCCATTACTCTTTCCCCATCCGCTTCTATATAGTTTTCTATAAGCGATGGATCATATATCCACTTCATTAATGTTGATTTTCCGTTCCCTTCTTCTCCAATGATAACTGCTTTATCTCCATCATTTAGCACAAGGTTGAAATCATCAAGAATTACTCTCAGGTCTTTTTTATGTGTCAAATTTAATTTCTTTATCTGTAACATAAAGTTCCTCCTTTCGAAACACGAGTCAATTATTTTTGTACACACAAAAACGAGCCTTTTTTGCATACGCAAAAATAGACTCGCTAAATAGACCTTTATTACTTTCCCTAAGGAAAAGCAAAGGAAATGCCTCTTGCGATAATCCAACTTAAGCGTACACAAAAATAAACCTATTTTCTACAGGCTCAATAACTATATGTGTCTTACTTAAATTAAATTATCTATTAATCATTTCCTCACCTTACACGAAATGTGCCTTCTTTTTTTCTAATGACAATACTATCATACTGTATTTTTTTTGTCAACACATTCCACCTTATAGAAGCGCAAATTCAAATTTTCTGTTCCTTACAACTTCCGATTTGTTGCGCTGAGTATACCACACTTCCCGGTGAAAAAACAGTCCGACACGAAAAAACGCCCCCGCTCCAACACCGTGGCGGTGCGGAGAGGGAGCGTTTTGCAAATATGTGTGTCGATCAGCTTCGGTTCTCGACGCGGGAGGCCAGACGGCTGAGGCGTTTTTCCTTTTCGTCGTCCTTCTCTTTTTCGGGGTCGTGGGGATCCTGCGCGGCGGCGGTGAACCGAACCTCGGTGACCCGGCGGCGTGCCGTGCGGGTGACGACGCCGGTATAGCTGCCGAGGGTGAAACGGTCGCCGACCTTGGGCAGATGGCAGGTCTTTTCCTGCACCAGACCGTTGACGGTGTTCGAGTCGATCTCGTCGTCCTCGGGCAGATCCAGCGTTTCAAAGAGGTCGTCTATGCTGGCCGAGCCGGACACCAGCCAGCTGCCGTCCGACTGCTGGCGGAAGTCCTCCGTGGCCTCGTCGTGTTCGTCCCAGATCTCGCCCACAAGCTCTTCCAGAATGTCCTCGAGGGTGATGATGCCCTCGGTGCCGCCGTATTCGTCCACGACGACTGCCATGTGATGGTGCTGCTCCCGCAGGGTGCGCAGCAGCTGGGAGATCTGGGTGGAGCCGGTGGTATAGAGGGTGGGGGCGATGAGGTCCTCCATCGTGACGGACTTTTTCAGACGGGCGATGTAGAAATCCTTCTCATGGACGACGCCGATGATGTTGTCAACGGTGTCGTGATAGACGGGCAGGCGGGAATAGCCGGATTCTGCGAACGTCTGCGCAAGCTCTTCCAGCGAAATATCGTCCTCCACGGCCACCACGTCTACGCGGGGCGTCAGGATCTCCTCCACCTCCACGTCATCGAACTCGATGGCGCTGCGGATGAGCTGGCTTTCCCGGTCGGTGAGCTCACCGTCGTTCTCAGCCTCGCTCACCATGGTGATGAGCTCACCTTCGGTGATGGCGTCGCTCTCACTGCTGTGGACGAAGTGTCCCAACAGCTTCTTCCACTGGCTGAACAGCCAGGTCAGCGGGGTGAAGAGGGTCAGGAGCAGACTCAGCACCGGCGAGACGGCGGTTGCGATCGTTTCCGGCATCTCCTTGGCGAGGGTCTTGGGGGTCACTTCGCCGAAGATGAGGACGACTACCGTCAGCACAATGGTGGAGGTGGTGGCGCCCCGCTCTGCACCCAGCCACTTGGTAAAGAGGACGGTGCCGATGGAAGCGGCGGCGATATTCACGATGTTATTGCCGATGAGGATGGAGGAGAGAAGCTTGTCGTACTTCTCGGCCATCGCCAGTACCCGGGCGGCGGAAGTGTCGCCCTCCTCAGCGCGGCTTTTCAGGCGTATCTGGTTCAGGGAAGAAAATGCGGTCTCGGAGGCGGAGAAGAATGCGGAAAACGCGATCAAAACGATCAGCGCCACCAAGAGCGTTATACTGCCATCGTCCATAATAAAGGTTGATCAACTCTACTTTCTTATAATAATATGTTAACCAAAAAGTGCTTTCCACCGTTGCCTTCGACGATGAAAAGCACTTTGTTCAACGCCTATAATATCATATTCCACCCGCCGGTGCAAGCGTTCCTGTCAGGAGGAGGGATAAAATAGGTAAAAAGTTTGCGGTTTTCAGCGGAGCACAAGGCCCGTGCCGTCGTAGTCCACCGTCAGGGTCGCGCCCTCGGTGTAGCTGCCCTGAATGATGGCCTTTGCGATGAGCGTCTCCACACGGCTCTGGATGAACCGCTTGATGGGACGTGCGCCGTAGACGCTGTCATAAGAGGAATCAATGATGAAGTCCTTGGCTGCCGTAGTGACGTCCAGCTTGAGGTGCTTGCCCTCGTCCATCCGCTTGCGCAGATCTTCGAGCTGCAGGTCCACGATCTTGCGGGTCTCGTCCTTGGTGAGGCTCTTGTAGTAGACGATCTCGTCCAGACGGTTCAGGAACTCGGGACGGAATTTGCTCTTCAGCAGCAGATCGATCTGCTTGCGGGCATCCTCACTCAGCTCGTTGGAGCCCTCGGAGCGGCGCTGCTCCAGGTCGTTCAGGATGATGTCACTGCCGAGGTTGGAGGTCAGGATGATGACGGTGTTCTTGAAGTCCACCGTGCGGCCCTGACTGTCGGTGATGCGGCCATCGTCCAGCACCTGCAGCAGGATGTTGAACACATCGGGGTGGGCTTTTTCCACCTCATCGAACAGCACCACGCTGTAAGGCTTGCGGCGCACAGCCTCGGTCAGCTGGCCGCCCTCTTCATAACCGACATATCCCGGAGGCGCGCCGATCAGGCGGCTGACGCTGAACTTCTCCATATACTCGGTCATGTCGATCCGCACCATGTTCCGCTCATCGTCGAACAGGGCCTTTGCCAGAGCTTTTGCCAGCCGTTTATAAAATTCAAGATTCATTCCGCTGCCTCCCATTGGGCTGTTTGTATTATCATACCTATTTTCCGCAAAAAATGCAACCGCATATTTGTAAACATAAAAGCATTGAAATATCAGAACGGATAAGGTAGAATAAGCATATATTGCCAAGCAGCAGGAAAGGAAAGCAAAAACATGGAAAACATATATGAAGAAGAACGGGATCTGGTAACTTTTTCCGATGACGAAGGGAATGAGTTCTCCCTGGAAGTCATGGACTATTTTGAGTATGAGGGCCAGGAATATGCGGTTCTCTGCCAGCTGGAAGAGGATGTGCCCGAAGGCACCGATACGGAAGTGTACATCATGAAAGTTTCCGAAGAAGGTGAAGACGAGATCTTCCTGCCCGCCGATGAAGACAAAATGGACGAGCTCACCCAGATCGTGGAAAAGATGCTGGATGAGATGACCTGCTGCGGCGACTGCGGCGCTTGCGATGTAGCCGACTGCGCAGACAGAGAATAACTTCATATTCCTTAAAAAGCAAAAGACCCCTGAGGGGTCTTTTTTATTGCAGATCGCAGCAGCTTAAGTCTCTCCCTCCGCAGCGGTTTGAGATGCTACATACAAAACATCGCTGATGGAACGACCGCCGTCTGCCGGGCGGTTATACACCTCACCCTGCCAGCACAGCACCGCTGACTGTCCTCCGTCCAAATTGTAAGCGGCGGCAAAGCCCATGTTCTTGCAGAACACCGCCAGATCCTCCATGGTCAGCCCCATGGAATATCTGGGCTGCCGTCCATCAATAAGCACTATGGCATAATGCCCGGGCTCATAGTATCCCAACACGCAGCGCGGATTCCTGTCCTTGATCTGGGACTTGGGAAACTCCTTCCTAGGCCCCCCGTCCTTATCCAGCAATCCGGGGCCAAAGGTCCATACCTGCCAGGGATCCTGCGCCAGAATATCCTCCACTTCATACTCTTCCGGTGTATAGGTGGCCATTACGCCGTCCCGGTACAGCACACAGATATCATACTTTCCTTTTGTTTTGCGGTACAATTCCCCGTTGCGCACCACCAGCCCCATGTTCCGGGTGTAAAAATCCCCGGAAGCGGCAAAGAGCGCCTGAACTCTGTCTGACATTTTCTTTACGGAAGCCGCCGTATTCTTGTCTGAAAAACCGTTCTTCCCTGCGGCGGCAGTGCGCAGCAGTGTTACATCCTGCACATAGATATCTATTACATGGTAGGTGATATAATCCTGATAGGTCTCCTCATCCTTCTCCGTTCGGATAGAAAGGGCAATATTCTCTTCTGCATAACGATCCGCTTCCCACACCGGTTCTCC
>OQWM01001111.1_pt1 | contig 18410 bp, 9 predicted proteins | sample 1691531 | NCBI WGS metagenome assembly OQWM01 (sample SAMN03418257, study PRJEB22391) | human gut metagenome | biome: human-gut; feature: organic feature; material: feces | host: Homo sapiens | place: Tanzania | collected 2013-01
CCTTCACGGCCTCGCCGAGGTACTTAGTGAAGAATACCTGGCTGCGCCTGTTCGGGAATATGAAGCAGGTCTTTGAGATCCCGCCCGGCGCCATATAGTGATCCGCCACTTGTTTAAGGAATGGTGTCATATCGGTAAGTTTTAACGAATATAGCAAATATATTTCTTGTGGCAAAGATAACCCGAGTTTGTGCCATAACTCTTCACAAACGGAAATATTTTCATAGTTTTTTCAAATATCGGATGTCAAATCCACGACCATCCCTGCCTTCTTTAGCGGCCCATAAACCTGACGGTCATTTCAGAAGCGAACTCTTCGCCGTCAGTCGTTCTGTGGGCGCCCTGGGCCGGATAGCGCCTGTAATATTTAGCATAATTCTGATTGTCCCAGATGTGCATCTTGGCGAGAGCATCGTCGCCTCCAGCAGTGATGGTGGAAGTCACATAGACTTCAATGGAATTGGCGTCATACCAGGCCCGGTATTCCTTTTTGCCCACAGCTTCCAGCTTGTTCCCACCGGCTGCATCGAAACTTACGGTCTTCATATCTTCGTTGCAGCCTTTCTCCGCCACGCAACGGCCTATGCAGCATATTCCGAAATACCAGTAGAAGTCAATGGCATCCTTCATTATCAGACGATTGACAGTGCGGTACCCTCCATTCTCAAAGATGGTTTCCTTAATATGTTCGGCCACGACGTGATGGTCGGACAGTTGAGCCTGTCCGTTGACTTTCAGAGCGGTCTTGTGCATAGATGATTTCTGCACATAACGGAAGTCGTCACATATTGTCCAGTCAAACGATGCCGTGAGATTATCCGCTGACAGATCCTTGTCTCCGACATAAAAAACGACTCCGTGGTCGTCACCCAAGTCGATTCTCTCATCTCCGTGGAAACCACCGGTAAAATCGTAGGTGTCGATATGAGTCTTTCCCTGAACATTCAGGTTTTCTCCGTAGTCTTTGAACACACTCTCGTTCTCGCCGTTGGTGAGAATCTTGTCCAATTCGTTGGTCATCACACGGGTAGTTGGATCGAAACGGCCTTGATATGCCCAGTCTACGCGCCATAGATCCATATACTGCGATTCCGAATGGTCACAGTAATGATTAAGCCGGAACACGTACCAGACACTCTTCTTGTATTCATCCTTGACAGCAACATTGAAGAATTCTTCGGAGCCATTCCTCTCGAACCTCACCATACAGTCCGCCGCCTCATACGGGTTCACGTCCTCCGGGACATTATTCTTATGACAGGAGCAGCAGGTGGCGAGCACCGCAAAAACAGCCATCAAAAACAAGTCTGCTTTCATCAATTTCAATAAAATCATTAGACAGAATATCCAAACATATCCGCATAGAGCGGCATTCTCATAAATAACGAGGAGACGGGAAATACGAAACTTATGCCCGTCCCCTCATATTGATTAACTTTCAGACGAGACTATCTGGATGCCTTGTCTACGATACATCTTACCGCAGCCGCGTTCTTACGGTCGAATGATGCGATTCTGACAACTTTCTTTTCTGTACCGTGGCTGTTGGTCGTGTTGAAAAGTCCCTGTCCTTGGGAATCGCCGGCGATGTTGGACCAGATGAAGCCTTCCTTGGACGCTCCGGCGTTGCCGGCCACTCCCATACCGATATTCTCTGGCCTGTACTGGATCTTTCCGGTAGCGTCCTTTGCGGTCTGACGGCCTTGGTCAAGCAGAACGAGGTCACCGATTCTCGCGTGAGGATATCCAACCGCGCCGTCATTGTACTGCGCGGAAGAGGCAAGTGCGGCAACCGCATTGAGGGCCGGCAGGGAAGCCACTCTCCATCCCTTAGGGCAAGGGTCATAGATAGACTTGATACCTTCTTCCTTATTGTTGACCTCACCCCAAAGGTCCCTGTAGGTTTCTGTTGACCAATCTGGAAGAGCGGTCACATCTCCAGGATAAGCGACTAGCGCGTGAGGATTCTCAAGGGCGGTCTTTAGTGTCACCGGTCCTGTTATCGCCGGAATATTTCCTTTCTTGTCCCCGTCAATCATATCCAGAGACCAGTAAGTGGTCCAGAACATTGGTGTAGGACGGCCCCACTGATAATAGTGAAGCATCCGGTAAATCGGATCCGGGTTGTTTCCAGACTTATTCGCTGTCCAAGTCTCCATATTCGTCGTAGGCTGGCCGATGTCCATTGGAGCGAACTTGTATTTACCGACTGTCACAGGATCGAGTTTGGTGCCGTCAGCGGCGATATTCCAGAAAGTCCAGGCCCAAAGAACCTTGCCCGTGGCATCCTTCATCAAGAGAATCGGTGCTCCGGCAAAGGCTCCGGTGTTGGTGACCGTCACCTTATATTCAGAAGTGTTAGGAGTGACTGTGAACTTGTCGTTTATGACAACACCGGAGGCCTCGTAACCGGCAATGCGGGATGTGTAAAGATTGCCGTTCTTAAGTTTGGCCCACTCGAAAGTCACGTTCTCTGGCTTTGCCAACGCCGCCTTCGCGAAATTACCGCGCGCACGGTAATCAATCTCCACCGTCTCTGGGATATCCGCGTTAGGGGCAAGTGTGGCGCCTGTGTATGTCCCACCTTTGTACTGGATGAAATAGGTGTTGGCTTCACCGTATGCCACGCCGTCACCGGCGATATAACGGCTGTCCTCGGCGCAGTACCAATCGCCTGCGTCATTGTCGCTGACCTTAAGGTTGGAAAGGTCGATGGTCGTGGTCTTTCCGGCCTCGAACTTCAGACCGGTCTGCCTTGTCGGGATTGTTACCTTCTTACCGTCGCTCTCATCGACAAGCTCGACAACGACCCAGACTTCCTTATTTGAATAATCGGCTGCAAGAATGTTAAGATAAAGGTTCTGTTCCTTGGCCGAAGACAGGGTCACAGGGTTGACGACATCTACGGACACCTGGCTCAACTCACTTCCGCTGATAGGAGTGATTGTCATCGTGTTCACGTTGATGTCGAAGTCGCCAGCGATCGGAGTGTCAGACTCGTCGAAGACAGTGACTTTTGAAGGCGCATAGTTTGCGAGTTCTGTGGAAGTTATCTTCACCTGCGCCAAGGCCGTGACTGGATTCAGCTCGAACTTGAAAGTCTCGTCCACACCAGGAATGCCGGTCGCATATCCTACGGCGAAACAGTCTGAAGCCACATTCGGAGCCGACTGAGTCTGCTTGTCACCTACGCTGAGGCCCATAATAGTGCCGTTCGCGAAAGCGAGTTCCGAATTGAAAGGAGAATAGATCATAAATTTGTTCTCACCCTGCACGAGATCAAGTCCCGGGGTGTTGAACAGAGCGACGGCCTTGCCCTCATATTCAGAAGGGGTGTAGTTGTTAAGGTTCTCGCCGGTCTCCGGATCAATGCTAGGAGTGGTGTCGGCCCATCCGACAATCTTGCATTCCTTGTTGAGGATGCGCAGGTCAGACTGAGCGGAATACAATCCGACCACAGAGTTGGTCTTCCACGTGAATCCTTCTGTGTTCACCGTACCCTCAAGCACATAAGAGGTTCCGGCTTCCGGAACCGGGTAGCTCGGTGCCTTGTCTTTCTCGCAGGCAATCACCGCAAAAAGGGCGGCAGATAAAATCAGATACTTTTTCATTGCATTATTAATTAGATGTTTAGTAATATTAAATTTTCTGATATTGATTATTCTCATCAGGGACGGATTACTACCATCCGGCGTTCTGTTCAAGGTTCTTGTTGACACCTCGCTGTTCCTCGGAAATCGGAAGCCAGATCTTGTGCGCCGCATCCTTCTTGCTCATATTCCCGCGCAGGGTAGGAATGCCGAGTTTAATATAGCCTCCGGTCTGGTAGTTAAGGTATTTCGGATCGATGTAGTCCGGGTCTTCCGGATCAAGTTCCGTGTTGGCCCACTTCTCGACGACCTTCTCTTCGTCAAGACTTTCTATGTTGTCCAATAGGCGGTTATACCGGATGAGATCCCACTTGCGGGAGAACTCGAAGATGAGTTCGCGCTCACGGCTTTCAAGCAGTTCCTCTCGGAAATCGTCCTTATGGTAATATGCCTTCAGCTCATCGAACAACACATCATCATCCCCACAGGCACGCTGAAGCACTTTGTTCATCCATTGTCTTGCGTTTGTCTCATCGCCGTCGGCATAGTAGAGAGCCTCGGCATACATCAAATAGACATCGGCGAGACGCATAAGAGGTATCGACATAGCGTGCTGCTGGTAGCTGTGCTGCATTTCATCGGCATTGCAGAGCCTGAACTTTCCGGCGCACATCTGCATTCCGGACACCGGGAGATAGGTCTGGGTTTCGCTGTCATAGAGAGGATGGATGACCTTCTCCGACGCACCGTCCTTGCCGGCCACAGTCACCATAGTCTTAGGAGGGTTGGGATTATAGTACGTATATCCGTCCACCTTGACCTCCGTCTTTCCATCGTGCATACGCCCCGTTATGTTGTGGTCACGCCGAGGATCCTTCGGGCTGTACATATAGAATGCGCGCGGAGTCGGCACGAAACGGCCTCCATAGACTGTCGGAGAGCCGGAATTATTGGACGGGGACGGCAGATAGAAGCTGTTCGGCCAGTAACCTTCGGAACCGGAAAGCGGCTGTTCGGCCAGCAGAAGGCATTCCTGATACTGCTGAGCCTTTGTCGTCTCGCGGAAAAGATTGGTGTAATCAGCTATGAGCCTGTAGGAAGAATGCTCCACAATGTCCGCGCAAGCCTCCTTTGACTTTTTCCACATAGCAGCCTCATCCACAAAAGAGAAGTCGTTCAGCGGCTGCCTGTCAAGAAGATCAGCGCCGGTGCCGTTCGCCTTGCAGGCGGCGAGATAGTTGCAGATACGCGCGATGTAGGCAGCGGCAGTATATTTGTTGGCCGATGATGTCTGAAGAATCCCCACCTCGTTCAAGTGCGCATAGGCATAATCCAAATCATTGAATATGAACCCATAGACTTCCTTGAGCGAAGCACGCGGCTCCTGGCCGTCGGACTCGAAACTCTCGACAATCGGCACGCCTCCGAAATTCCAGGCAAGATGATAATAGAAAAACGCCCTTAGGAAACGAGTTTCCGCCATGTACTGAATGCGTGTCTCTTCACTCATATCAATATTCTTAATATAGTGAAGGATGGTATTGCACCGATTGATGCCGGTGTACATAACTTTCCACACATCCCTGACGCAACGGGTACTCTCGTTATAGTTACCCCACGTCATCTCAAGCCCCTCGTCGGAAGAAGATGTCGCCGCCACCATATCGTCTGAAGGAGAGTTCATTATGTATATCAATCCCTGGCCGTAGCTGCCTCTCTGCACATACGACGCGCCAGGTATCTTATGACCGTTTATCACTTCATAGCAGGACGTGAGGGCCATATACATCGACCTTTCCGAAGTGTAGAAATTCTCAGGCGAAGTCTGCGAATATGGATACTGGTCCAGAAACTTCGCGTGTTCGCAGGATGCCGCCGCAAATGCGGTAAGTACAGCGGCCGTCATATATTTGATCGTCTTTCTCATATTCAAACCATTTTAGAATGTCATACCTATTCCGAAAGTGAATGTCCTTGCCTTTGGATATGAAAGCCTGTCGAAACCGGTGAACAGAGGATTGGAAGAACTTACATCCGGATCCATTCCGCTGTACTTTGTGAGGACGAACAGGTTATCAGCGTTGAAACTCAGCTTTATGCCTGAAATCTTCGCCTTGCGCAACCTCGGATTGTCGAATGTGTAGCCCAAGGAAAGGTTCTTTAGCCTGACGAAGGAGCCGTCCTCCACATAATATGAAGACACCCAAGTGTTTGTCTGATTCAGAAGCCTTGAATATGTGTTGGAAGGGTTATCCGTTGTCCATCGACCGTGCCACGCGTCTTTCGTCAGATTGTTGAACTGTGTCCCTCCGCTCTGCCCGGACTCGGACCGCAGTTTGAACTCGTTCATTATGTCCCTGCCGAAAACGCCCTCGAAAAAGAACGAGAGTTCCACTCCGAAGATATTGAAAGTGTTTCCGAGCCCCATAGTGAAATCAGGGTTCGAATCGCTGATCACCGTCTTGTCCGCCACAGTGATCTCGTTGTCTCCGTCAAGATCACGGTACTTGCGGTCACCCGGCTGCACCGTAACGGAATTGATCCTTGTCACACCATCCTTGAGTTCATATTTGTAATTGTCGTAGTTCCCTTCGGTCACGATGGTCTCGGCGGAGAACTGGCGGCCGTTCCTGTCAACCGCCCAGAACTCATCGAGCTGGTAGTTGCCGTCGGCGACATAGCCGTAGCCTATCCCGATAGGCTGTCCGACCATAATTCTGGAAATATCGTTCGCGAGCTGACCGTGGGCGATGTTGACGCTGGTGTAGTCAATGCCGCCGATGTCAAGAACCTTGTTGCGTGAAAGGTCGAATGTGACGCTCGTGGACCAAGAGAAATCGCGCCTGTTGATGTTGTGGGTGTTGAGACTGAACTCAAATCCCTTGTTCTCGACACGTCCGAGGTTCTGCCATTGCTCCACGAAACCGGTCTGGGCAGGCAATGTGGCACGGTAAAGCATATCCCTGGTGTCCTTGTAATAAACATCGGCGAGGAAATCTATCCTGTTCTTGAACAGGCTGACATCCAGCCCGAGGTCATACTGGTAGGTGGTCTCCCATTTCAGTCTGGTGTTCGCCGAGCTTGACGGTGCCATACCCATAACTTCGGTACCGTTGACAGCATAGTAGTTTGTGGTCATAAGCGCCATTGTCGCATAGTTGGAAATCCTGTCGTTTCCGGACGCACCGAAACTTGCCCTGATCTTGAACTGGTCCAGCCACGTCGCGTCTTTCATAAACTCCTCCTCGGACAGTCTCCAGGCAAGCGCCACGGACGGGAAATATCCAACACGGCTGCCTGGCATAAACTTGGACGAGCCATCAGCGCGCATATTGAATGACGCGTAGTAACGCTGTTTGTAGTTATATTCAACCCTGCCGAACATTGACATCATCGTGCTCATCGCCACGTTTTCCGACGGAGCTTCCTGAATGCCGCCCTTGCTGATGTCGAACACGCCAGTGGAGTCGTTCTCAAAATCGTATGCCCCGATCATCAGGTTCTCGTTTCTGTACGCGCTCATCTCCACGCCGAGCATCGCATTGAGATTATGGGCATTGTTCCACGTCTTCTTGTAGGTGAGGGTCGCCGAAGTGTTCCATCCATAGGTATCGACAGTCTTGATTCTTCCGTATCCGTTCTTGGAGAAACCCCACAGACTGTTGGCGGTGTAGAATTCCATACCTTTGGAGTTGGATGTGTTCCCGGATGCCTGTGCCCTGAATGTCAGCCCCTTGATGATTTCCCAATCGACATAGGCGTTGCCTGAGACACGTGAATACACGGTTCTGCGGTAGGTTTCATCAGTGACGCAGTCAAGCAGCGAATATGATCCCATATTGTCAGTGTCGCTGTCCGTGTAGAAATTTATCGGACGCCTGAGATAGATGAGCTGGATAAGGCCACTGTTGCCGAGTTCACCGCCGCCGGAAGACACAGCTCCGTTCGATATGGTGCGCCCGTAGTTGACTGAAGCTCCGACTTTCACATTCTCGCTTACTTTGTGGTCAACCTTGATCCGTCCGGTGTAACGCTGGAAATCATTGTTCACGATAAGGCCGTCCTGATTGAGGTAACCGAGACTGAACAGCATCTGGGTATTCCTGTTGGCTATGGCATTGACGGACAGATTGTAGTCTTGAGTGACAGCAGTCCTGTACATTATCTTCTGCCAGTCGCTGTAGCCGTACTGACTTGCATCTTTGGGCGTGTCACTGACACCGTCTCCGTCTGTGTCGATGCCATAGTCCAGATAGCCATAGTCTTTTCTCGCGAAGCGATAGTTGACATATTCCTGAGCGTCAAGCATATCAATGTGCTTCGGCACGTTGGATATTCCTATGGAGGAGTTGAAATTGACAATGGTCTTGTCAGCCGTTCCTTTCGCACCGCTTTTCGTGGTGATGATGATGACTCCGTTAGCGCCTCTCGCACCGTAAATGGCAGTCGCCGTGGCATCCTTGAGCACCTCGATGGACTCAATGTCGTTCGGATTGAGGAATGACATCGGGTCAAAGGTGCCGGAGCCAGTGGATGACGTTGTCGCTATCTCCCCGGAGGATATGTCCATCTGCATCCCGTCAATGACGAAAAGAGGAGTTGTCCCCGCATTGATGGAGTTGTTGCCCCTGATCTTGATATTGAACCCGGAGCCAGGCTCTCCGGACTGGGATGTGATGCTGAGGCCGGCAACGTGTCCCTGAAGGGCACCGACAACATTTCGGCTGCCTGTCTTGGACAGTTCTTCCGCCTTGACTGAACTCACAGAGCCAGTAAGGTCACGGCGCGAAAGCGAGCCGTAACCGATGACCACCGCATCATCGAGCACAAGGTCATCACTGCCAAGTCTAATGTCTATCACAGTCTGCTTATCGACTTTCACCTCCTCGTTCTTCATTCCGATGGAGGAGAACCGGAGTGTCCCGCCGGCAATCTTCTTTATGCTGTAGCGGCCGTCAATGTCAGTGACCACGCCGACATTGGTTCCGACGTATGTGACACCGGCGCCTATAAGCGGTTCATTGCCGAGGTCCGTGACTTTCCCCGTTATAACCTCCTGCGCGAAGGCTGCGGCAGGGAACGACAGAATCGCGAAAAGCAACGTTATTTTAGATAAGATCTTCATACTATTGAAAATGAAAAATATAACTCTAATATTCCTTGAACGCCCCTTAATCGAAGCTTATGTCCGAACAGTTGGTCTTGATTCTCCATACGACATCGTCCAGTGAGGTGATTCTTCTGCCGAGATAGTTGAATCCCTTGAACGAGACATTGGAGACATTATGATCTCCGTCATATCCCTGGATCACGCAGTCTCCTCTGCCTGGACGCACATTCATAACATTGATGTTTGAATATGTCACGTCACGGATCTTCCCCGGCGAATATGCCAGTTTGTCGCCGTTATCATCGAAGCCGATGTTGTAGCTGTGCTTCAGACAAGCGAGATAGATCGAAAACTCCAAAGCATCCTCGATGTAAGCGTTTTCGTAGGTCACATTCGAGATTGTCCCCGCCGCACCGTTATGGATGCTCAAAGCCGCTCTCCTCATCTCGTTCCCGTCAGTGCCCGTGCCGGAATGAATAGCATAGATGTCCTTGTAATGGACGTTCTTTATGTCAAGCTGGGTCTCGTAACCTATCTCGAAAGTGTTCCCGGCGTCAATGTTCCAACCTATGCAGTCTTCGTAGTAAATGCCGTCCACATCATCGCCCTTAAGCTTGAATTTCTGCGATTTGAGACAATAGACATCATCGTGGCCGCGCATAAAACATTTGGACACGTGTACGTTGACTCCGCCGATTATGTCCATCGAGTCGTTGTTGGTCTTGACTCCCTTGGCACTGTTCAGTCCTATGGTCTTGACATTGGTGATGTCGGAATTGTGGCAGTTGGTGTAAAGCGAAGACCAGCCACCATCGGCGAACAGGTTGGTGAAATCGCTGAACCGAGAGTTCGCACATCTGCAGAACGCTATACCGAACGGTTGATAGAACTCTCCGTATCTGCCCGGATAGCCAGTTGCGTCGATGAACCCACCGCCGTGAATATTCACTCCATCCAGATCGACTCCGAGTATATTGCCTTTGACATAAGTCCCCGGCTCAAGATACACTTCCTTGCAATTCACGTCAAGAACCAGATGGCCGGCATCATAGACTTTACCAGCCTCGAAATATTTGATTGAATGGTCACTCTTGGACGGTTTCTCCTTGTCAATGGGATTCGCGAATATAAAGAGTGGCTGCTCCAAATCATCATTAATTTCCACAGACACACGGTCATATTTATGAAGATTAATGACAAGGCGGCCGTTGTCGATCCTGTAATTGTAGTTCTTTCCCAACGGACGGACCACAGCCTTTTCGACCCTGCCGCTCTGCAGCGACACCTCAACCTTTACGGTTCCTTCATCGACACCGAACCAAGCGAGATGCGGTTCGTATGTCGGGAACACTTTGATGAACTCTCCGGCCACTTTCACCGCATACAGCTGCGACTCAGGAACCCTCGGAGAGAAGTTGTAATATTCAACATCGTCAGTGTATTCCACATCAGGCTGAGTCACTTCCGTCTTGTTTCCTGAACAGGAAGAGCAAGCCAAATGCGCCATCATAGCCATAGATATAATGCCAATATACAAGGTTTTCATACTTAATTAGTTTTAATGTATTTACTTATGGGAATGCCGTCAGCGGACCGTGCATTCGGCGTTGGACCAGGTAGTGAAAAAAGACTTGACATTGTCCTTGGTGAACTTCACTCCTTCCTGAACCACATTGTCGAAGACCACTCCCGTAATTTTGTGGTCGCTGTCATAGCCCATCAGCACATTCCCGCAAGGAGATTTCTTCAGCAAGGTCACATTCCTGAGTGTCACACCATCGCAAGTCCCAGGAGAATATGTCACCCCGGTTCCGAGATCCTTGACATAAGACTTGCGGATGTCAAGATGGATGCCGTACTCCTTGCAGTCTTCCAGAACGATGTTCTCGAACAGGATGTCGGAAATATGGCCGCCGGCACAGTGGTGTATGCTGAGCCCACCTCGGGATAACGTATTGTCTGTTCCACGGCCTGCGCTGTGTATGCTTTGACAATTCCGGTATGTGACACCGGAAATGTTCTCATTGGTCTCGGCCCCAACAACGAACGAATTACCGCTCAGATAGTTCCAAGCCATGCAGTCCTCGAACAGCACGTTCTTGACCTCTCCCTTGTAAGTCCATTTCTGCGACTTGATGCAGAACACATCGTCGTGCGCATAGCCGAAACATCCTTTCACCGTCACATTCTGACATCCAAGAATGTCCAGAGCATCGTTCTCGCAGCCGGTCTTATTGTTCGGATTCTCGACTGCGACCACCTTGTAGTTGGAAATGTTCACATTGTTTGATTCCGAGATGAAAGTGCTCCAATTGATGTCATTCAGAAGGACTATGTCCTCTATCCTGAGATTGTCCGTCCTCTGGAACTGGATGCCGCGGGCATCTATTCCTCTGGCATCAAGGATTCCGCAGCCCTTCACAGTAACATCAGGAGCATCCAGAGCCCTGAGCACACTCTTGACCACAGCGCCGCCCTCGATGTAAAGCGTCTGCCCGGATTTTAGGGTCAGTGTCTTGAGGTCTGTCACTGTGCCGGCCTCGCAGTACAGGACATTCGGATCCTCCTTCGACGGCTTGCCAGTCTCCAACGGGTTGGCAAAAAGGAAAAGGTCGCGGTCTTCCGATCCGTTTATCTCCACGACGGCCTTGTCTCCGGGCGACATCACGACAGTGACCGCCTCACGTGAAGCGACATAACGCCAGTCCTTTGATTTCGGAAGGATTTCCGCCTTGTCAATGAAGTCGGCGTTGTAAGTCACCTTGACGGCAACGGGGCCGTCACAGCCGAAAGCGCAGACCTGATGTTCCTTGGTCGGGATTACGGTCGCCTTTCCTCCGGCGACTTCAACCGTATAATGCACCGACGGACGAATCTGATTGGAATACGAATACAGCTCAACGGAAGCATCCGGCAGATCACCGAACGGATCTGAAGGTTCATTTTTAATACTCTCTCCCGAGCAGCTCAGGGTGCCCATAAGCCCGAGCGGCAGCAGAATGAATTTTATAAAGCCTTTATTCATAGCTCTTTATTATTATATTTCACAATTTGATGACATCACTCTCCAGAGAAATAATGGTTGCGGAGCCTTTGGTCACGGCCACACGGATCTCGCTGGCGCCGACAGGCTCAAAAGTATAGACTTGCCGCTCCGTTTTGTCAGCGGTTGAAACCTGTCCCCGATAAACAGGCAGGAACTGCCCGCCGCCATTGGTCCACAGGATTTCGAAAGAACAGTCTGTTCCAGCACCCCAATTGATCCCGAGCGAACCTATCATCTTCCCTTCCGAGACAGACACTGTGGCATCCTCGCTCACACCGATTCTGGCGGGGAAGGTCGTCTTGACGTATGAGGCATCGTCCGGATATGTGATGCTTGAGGAACCGCCACCGTCATCCACAAGCAACTTTTCACTGAGTCTTATATCTTTTGAGGACGTGCCTATCATAATCTCGAACTCGCCCGGTTCCACAATACGTCGGAAATCCGCATCCAGAAGGCTGAGATCCTTTGGAGTAAGGATGAAACTTACTTCCTTCGACTCTCCCGGCTCAAGGCTCACGCGTTCAAAACCACGCAGCACCTTCTCATAGACCGTGATGGAACTCAGTACGTCACGAATATAAAGCTGAACCACCTCATCGCCCTTGCGTGAGCCGGTATTCTTCAGTGTGAACGACACTTCCACGCTGTCAGACGGAGAAATGGCTCTGGAGGACAGTTTTAACGAGGAATATTCGAAAGTCGTGTAGCTAAGGCCGTAGCCGAAGTCATACAGCGCGCCGTGCACTCTGGACTGCCGTCCCTGCGGGCCTGTTCCATTACCGCCGTCCACCTGCGAGTTTGGCTTGCAAGGGAAGTTGAAAGGAATCTGGCCGACAGTTCTCGGGAATGTGACCGTAAGCTTGCCTCCTGGGTTGTAATCTCCGAATATAACGTCCGCCACCGCCGTCCCTCCGTGGGATCCGGGATACCAAGCTTCAAGAATGGCGGGAATATGCTCGTCCGCCCAATTGATGGAAAGCGGCCGTCCGTTGATGAGCACCAGCACTACGGGCTTTCCCGTAGCCTCCAGTTTCTTCAGCAACAACTCCTGATGCCCCGGCAGATCCAGACTGGTGCGGCTCTTGTTCTCGCCACAGGTGCGTTGTCCGCCACCGAGAACCGCTATCACGGCATCCGCCTTGCGGGCAAGTTTCACAGCATCGTTCATCTGGCGAAGCTCCTCTTTCGTCGGTTCGGAAGGAAGTATTTCGGAATCCGGCCAATTCTCGTCAACAAGCTCGCATCCCTTAGCGTAGAGAATCTTCGCCTTGCCTTTCAGGGCCTCCTCCAGTCCTTTGCGGACAGAGACCGACGCTGTCGCTAGAGGCCCGTAATGTGTCTGGGCGAAAGAGACCTCGTCCGCATTCGGACCGACAACCGCAAGTGTACGTATCTTGTCCTTATCCAGGGGCAGCAGGCCACCTTCGTTCTTAAGCAGCACGATGCTTTCGCGTGACGCGCGAAGGGCCACTTTATTATTAATATCACCGTCCACTTCGCGGTCAGCCGCCTCATAATCGTTCTGGTATGGATGATCGAACAGTCCGACGAGGAATTTCACCCTTAATATATCACGAACACGCTCGTCAATGACAGACATCGGAAGCGTTCCCTCCGTCACGAGTTCGCGCAGCGGCAGAACATAGCTGTCAGGAGTACGGAAGGTGCATCGGACATTCAGCCCGGCCTCCACCGCCTGACGCACGGATTCCTTCATATTCGCTGAAACGTGGTGCTTGCTATGCAGATATTCCACCGCATCACTGTCGCTCACCACATAGCCCTTGAATCCCAAATCATTCCTGAGACGATCCGTGAGCCAATACTGGCTGCCCTGAACCGGGATGCCGTCGTAGTCGTTGTAGGAACTCATCACTCCCAGCAGGCCGGTCCTTCCTATCACTTCACGCCAAGGGTATACATGTATGTTTTCCACTTCGTGGGGAGCCATCTGAGGATCCACCCTCGCCATACCTTCGCGCCCACCCTTGTTGTTGGAGTATGCGACGAAATGCTTGCCTGTGGCAGCCACCTGGTAATCCGTCTGCATACCGGAAGCCATTTGCACTCCAAGTTCCGCCACCAGATAAGGGGACTCTCCATAGACTTCTTCATAACGTCCCCATCGCTGGTCTCTGCCCACATCCAGAATCGGGGCATAGACATTGGTATATCCCAACAGCCTTGCCTCCCGGCCGGTAATCCTGCCGATCTCGTGCACCAATTCCTTGTCCCAAGTGTGTCCTATGCCCAACTGAGTGGGGAAATTTGTCGCGCGATATGCCTCGACACCGCGGATTCCCTCATTGGTGAAATCCACGGGAATCCCCAGACGGGTTTCCTCTATAAAGAAACGCTGCACGATATTGAGCGCCTTCGCGTGTTTCGAAGCCGGCCATAGCCATTCGCTGTCAGTGAGCGGCAGCCCCCAATTGCGGAATCCATTCAGATGCTCGTCTATCGCACCTATTCCGTCTTTCCACAGTTTCTCCTTCCACTTGGGAGTCGGTAGCTCATCATATAAGACTCTTTGGTAGCCGTAAAGTGTAACCATCTGGCAAGTCTTCTCCTCCAGGTTCATCCGAGAAAGCAGATCCTCTACCCTGGAGTTGATGTCCGCGGTTGGATCTTCGTAGACATCCTTGATTCCATTCTTGTTAAAGTCGATCCATCCATTGTGATAGATGGAGCCTTCCCCGAACCTTTCCTGTGCCGCCATCGGCAGGATAAGATACATGACGATTGTAGCAAGCAGCAATCTTTTCATATTAACTATGTGTTTCTTTTTTTGTCAAAGATCGGGCGTCTGATGGCTTAGGGCTATGATAATTTTGAACTTTAATTGTTATAATATCGACCATTGTTCATATATTGCGGAAGTTTTTGAATATTTCCTGATCAAGCAGAAAAGATATTATGGCAACGAAGGATGGATTATTCCGCAACATCAGCCACATAGTATTAACACTTGTTTTGTCGGCGGCTATGACCACCACGCTGTCGGCCTCACGCTTTGTGCAGCCCTCGCGTCTGAACGCATTCCGTGACGCGGCGGTCTATTCTGCTTGTCAAGATTCCAGCGGAAGCATCTGGCTTAACACCAGCTATGGCGTTTTCACATACGACGGCACACATACAAGGCTTATGTTGCAATCAGTCATCGCACATAGCCTTGCGTGCAACGAGAGCGGCAATCTAGTCTATTCCGTTTCATATCGTGGAATACATCGCTTCGACATCCGCCATAGGGTTCCCATACTTCTCAAATCGTCTCTTTCCGGTTGGCACGGGAGTTCTATGCTCGCTGTCGGCGACAGCCTTTGGGTGGCACACGGGAACAGCCTCTTTGTCTCACGGGGCGACAGCCTTGAGACTGTCGGCAGCATCCCGAAGGCGGAATTCTCGTGCATCACACGCGGAATTGACAATATCCTTGTCCTGGGGGATAAGAAAGGTGAGGTTTTCCTCTACGACGGGCAGTTCAAAAGAATATTCAAGGCCGCCTCTGGAGTGACCGCGATCCTTATGGATTCGGACAACAATATGTGGACAGGGCTGGCGGACGGTGGAATCATTCTTATAAGGAAGGATTATTCTTCCAGCGAAATAACCGGGACTCTTCCTAAGAAGGAGATCCGCTCAATCCGTGAGCTTCAGGACGGCAATCTCATCGTGGGTGCGGCGGACGGCCTGTTCCGAGTCTCCTCAGGAGAGTTGTCCTGCCTTCCGGATCATTCCGGAATACCGAACAAGGAAGCGATTTGGGATATTTTCAAGGATCGTGACGGCAACGTTTGGGTATGCACCTATTATTCTGGCCTGTGGTACCGCGACAAAACACTCTCCGCATTCGACATATTACCGGGAAGCGAGTCCTTAAAAATGGTCCGCGGAATCGCCGAGGATTTTGAAGGGAACTTTTGGATATTCACTGACAATCACGGGATGTTCCGTCTGGACAGTCAGGGTAAATTGTCAGAGATACCTTCAGGAAGGCGGATAAAGTTCCAAACGGCGCTGTTTGACAAGTCATCCGGGGAAATATGGGCGGGTTCTTTTCAGGGTGCGCTGCACAGATACAACACGGCAACCGGAGAACTGCGCACATTCTCGTTCCAAGACGAAGACGGAAATCCGTTCAATGAAACTGTAAGCGCCATATACCGGCATAATAACGAGTTATATCTTGGCACATCAAACGGATTGTACATTTTCGACCCGGCGGCCGAGCATTGCATAAGTCGGCATATTCCCGGTTATACCCGTTCGATTTATGCAATAAGCAGGATGAATGACAGGCAGATCGTCATTTCCGGCATAGGTGCGTACATATATGACATTAAGACTAACAACTTTCATCCCTTGCCTGTCTCGGGAAACTGTCCGGATGCTCAGCTTGGCGAGAATGGTGATTTGTTTGTGGCGATCACCGGAGTCGGACTATCCAAAGTAGGTGCGGCAGACGGGAACGTTATTCTTTTTCCATCGTCAAGACTTTCAGATACTTATGTAAGCAAATTACTGCCTTGCGGCGATTCCTGTCTGATGGTGACATCCGGACAAGGAATATCAATCGTCCGGGAGGATGCCGGTTGGAACCGGATTTTCAAAACCACTAACGGACTAGGTATCAGTTCGTTCAGGGAAGGATGTCTTGTACGGACCTCGGACGGAAAGATTCTCGTTGGAGGCAAGGATGGTATAATTGTCTTTGACCCCGTGTCGTTCTCCGAGGATGACACGGCAATGCCACGCCCTGCCTTTGCGGAGATTTCAATCAACGGAAAAACCATATCAACGGAAGAGAGGATTCCATTCGTTAATGACATTGTTCTGAATCCTGGACAAACCAATCTGTCAGTTGATATCTCCACCTTTGATTACTCCGGGACACGTCCGATATTATGGAGTTATAAACTGAATGGGGCGGATAATGACTGGACACCGTTCACTCCTGACAACCCCATCGTCTATATGAATCTCCGCCCCGGGAAATACAGGCTGTGTGTCCGTTGCCAGGACGGCGGAAACATCGACTCTACTGAAGAAATAACGCTCGGAATCCGATTGAAGGCGTCTTGGTACGCCACCACGCTCGCGAAAGTTATCTATGTCATCCTGATCCTTGCCGTTCTGACAACCCTCCTCTCCATCCTATATTCAAGGATGCTGCTCAGGCAAAGACTAAAATTCGAGGAAGCGGAAGGAATGCGGCGAATGCAATTGTTCGTTGATGTCTCCAGAAGTCTCAGGGAGCCGCTTACTATGATACTGGGGCAGCTGGAATTGTTTTTTCAAAGGTATGCTGACTCTTCCCCAGCGGGGCTGAAATATATCGAGCGTTCATATTCAAATGCCAAGAATATGCAGACCATCATTTCCGGATATGTTGATCTGGAAAACGAGAATGAGGAAATCAGGCTGGTCCAAACTCTCCACGAAGAGCCTCAACCAGAAATGCCTGCCAAATCCGCAGTATCAGAAAAGACCGGTCTGAGGGCACTGCTTGTCGCTGACGACCCGGATAACAGGGCAATGCTGAGAAGTATCTTCGGGCGCACCTATGACGTGTTGGTCTCGTCTGACGCGGAAGAGGCCTTACAATGCTCGCTGAAAGAGCAACCGGACATCATTGTCTGCGATCTCAAGTCCGGATTCGACAAAAGTCTTGAGCTTTGCACCAACATCCGGCATAATTTCGAGACCTGCCATATTCCTTTTGTGCTTCTCACTTCACACGCCTCCGAGCAAGTCAGCATCAAGGGTGCAAGGATGGGAGTCGATGCCGTCATTGTGAAACCATTCAGCACGGAGACCCTGATCGAACAATGCAAGACCCTGTTGGACAACAGGAAAATCCTGCAGGAGAAATATGCCATCGCCCCTCAGACCGTACAGTCAAGGCAGCACGGGCGCAAGGATTATTACTTCTTGAACGCAGCGATAGGCGCCGTAGAACGCAATCTGTACTCGGACAAACTCGATGTCACGGTGTTGTGTCAGGAATTGCACATAAGCAAGACAGCTCTCAACACCAAGCTGAAGAACATAACAGGACGCAGTCCGCGTGAGTTCATTGAGGATATCCGTCTTCGCCACGCAGCACAAATGCTGCTTGACAGCAACAAACTGGTGTCGGAGATCTCTGATGAGCTTGGCTTCAGCTCGTACCGCTATTTCATCATCCGGTTCAAAAAGCATTTTGGTGTCACTCCGTCCCAGTTCAATCCTGATATGTTGGAAAAAAAAATGAAATGATGCCCAAAGAGATTTCACATACACTTCCAAGCATCGATGACATCAAGAACGATGTCGAAGGCAATGTGTGCGGATAAAGACAACTGATTTAGGGATTTGAGTCACTTGACGCAAATCCGCCTGCTACTTCCTAACACATATATTTTTTTTCACGGCAAAAACACCCTCCAATGTGCCAGAACTCTTTACAGGAGGAAGTATTTTCAAAGTTTTTTCAAATATTTTCCAATTTTTAATAATTCTATTTTGTAAATCCAAATATTGGCATTAACTTTGCGGCAGCAAACGATGCTTTATCGTTTTATTTTGTTTGACTTAGTAAGCGTTAAAAAATAAGTTGGCAAAGAATTGGCGGTATTTTCGAGGATAGATGTCTTTTGGAAGAAGGAGTGTGCCGGTGGCA
>OQWM01001112.1_pt1 | contig 18403 bp, 20 predicted proteins | sample 1691531 | NCBI WGS metagenome assembly OQWM01 (sample SAMN03418257, study PRJEB22391) | human gut metagenome | biome: human-gut; feature: organic feature; material: feces | host: Homo sapiens | place: Tanzania | collected 2013-01
GCAAACTGAAACGCGTATTTCATTTTTACCTCTAAAACGTAATTTATCCTAAAAAAGCTTTTTCTTTGTTCCTAATAAACTGTCAGCATCAACTATTTAGGTGCAAAATTATTACCTAAATCAGGATATTGTTGCTTTAAATCAAAACTAACGCTCTGTAATGCCCTGATTTTATCAATTTTTTCATCTGGATAAACTCGGTCATAAGCAGCAAATACTATATTAAGGAGTAAACATCCATAAAACATGAAAACCAATATATTTCGCATAAATACTTTCATTTTCCCATATTCAGCACTCAACATCTCTTCACCATCTACACAAATTATGCTTTTTTATATAACTCCAGCTAAAATTTAGTATGCAAACATGAACTACTACAAATTCAGAATAAACTATAGCAGTCCATAAGCTATCACAATGGTAATATATGTATCCAACCGATATAGCTAGGCAGGGAACTGTCATTATAATTAGTGAATAGGCTTTTCTCATTTCATTTAATACACTGTGTTTTATCATCATCAATATTAAGCATGCTAAAGTTATCTCTAAAAAAGTTACTAATAACACAATAACCAAACCTTGACAATTATCTAATAGAGGAAATAAATCAAATAACTTGACTCCTATAGCAATAAATAAGTTTTGAACAATAAAATACGAAAATGCCCCTAAAAGAATGCCGATAATTGAATTTACTATTCTCATCTATCATCCATCTCCAGTTTCTTTTCATTGCTATCTTAATTATACCACGCTCAAATAAATCCTAACACCTATATTAAAAGAAAGCCCGCCCCGGTGCTGTAAAAGCAGCACGAGGACGGGTTTTAGTTTATCATTGTACCAAATGATAGCTTAAATTACGTCCGCTGCCATCTTTAGCCAGCAAACCTAAAGCCACCATCTTTTTGATTAATAGCAGTGCAGTAGATGTTGATACCTGCAAAGCATTTTCTATCATGTTCCTTGTAATCTGCGAATGCTTCTGTGCCAAATCCAAAACAACATTCACTCGTTCCTGCTGCTTTTTATCAGCCTCCCTTTCATCGGCAAGCTGCATAGAAGGCAGCATTGATTTTGCAGGAGCAAAATTAACGTTAGGCAATGTAATCTTAAAGGCATTGTTTGTTACTTCAATCTTAGGCTTAACCGCTTCATCAGCATAGCATTCATGAATCTTGAGCAAACCTGTGCCGTATGCTTCAACCAACTGCAGCCTATAAAAAACATTCGCCAGATTCTTATTTCTCAAAACAGATACACCCAGCTGAATATCTGCCAGTGACATCCCTTTAACCAAGCCGCCAATATTTACAAATTCGATACGGTCATCAAATAAGCTAATCAACGTCGGCCCGCCAATACCATAATCGCGATGAATCACTGAATTAAGCAAAGCTTCACGCACAGCCTCCGGAGGGTAATTGCGTTTTTCTACTCGCTGTAAGCCAGGGAACTCCGCACGCGTATAATTGAACTGATTAATGTAAGCATAGGCATCCTCTAATTGCTGTAAAAGCGAGCCATGCAATTCTCTGCGATCGTGAAATACTGTCTTGTGACTGCCTTCAAATACAGCAAGCTTAATACTTGCAATACATTGATCAGAAAGCAGCATCGCTAGATTGGAATAAGTTCCATCCGCATTGATTAAATGCAAAGAGCGCTTCTGTGCTTCACCAAAGGGAATGTTGGTATTGGCAAAATAAGCATCAGCAGACTCGAAAGTGAGCTGCTGGTTAAGAGAACGAGATTCTTCGTAACTATCTCCACTGGTTTCCTTAATCATTTGTAAAATAGCCGTTTCTGAAGCAGGTACAGAAGAAGCACCCTGACGTACATAAACACCAGCAGGACGAATTCCCTTGCTTGCTAAGTAATAAGGTCGAGCAGTTCCTCTTTGAACAGTTAGAACAATAACATTCTTTTCCTGCATGCTTTCTACATCGCAAGCCACAGCAACAGTAACATCTGGTCGTATAGCATCCCGAATCATATTCATTGTCTGCAGCATAACAGCATCAGGATTTTCCACCCCTTGCACGCTGCCATCATCATTAATGCCAATATATATTTTGCCACCATCTGTATTAGCAAAAGCAAGTACAGCATATTTTATATCATCCACATACTGACGTTTAAATTCTACAGTTTTATTCTCTAGCATTATACCAGCTCCTTTCTGCTTATCTTACTAATTATAATTATAACTAGTAAATAGATAGATAGCAAGATAAATTTCATTGAGTGAAAGCTGCTCATTTCTGCAATGGCAATATGCTATGACAACTTTCTAATGCAATTCAGCAACTTTTCCACGCTACAAGCCCCTACTGACGCAATAGACAAATTCAAAAGCATCTGCTAAAATAGACACTGGAAATTTTTACAGCGTTCATAAGCAGGGAGGAAAATAAGCAAGAATATGGAACGAATCTACAATATTATGCCAATTATTTCGGGAATCTGTTTTGGATCTGCCGGAATTTTTGTACGGGAATTAAGTGAAAACATGAACAGCACATCAATCATTTCATCACGAATACTTATCGCTATTCTTCTTCTGGGTTTATGGATTGCTGTCCGTTATCCGATGAATTTTAGAATAAAGCTGAAGGATAGCTGGATTTTTATTGGAGCAGGTGTTCTTGGAACATTGGGGTTGAACCTATGCTACAATTTTTCGATTAATGAACTGTCACTTTCTCTGGCGGCTGTATTGATTGCTTTAGCTCCGATTTTTGTGATGATTTTTGCGTTTTTTATGTTTCATGAAGCGATTACTGCAAAAAAGGTTATCAGCATTATATTGGCATTGGTCGGCTGTGTTCTGACTAGCGGAATCCTTGAAAATAATGCAAGCATGCATTGGAGCTGGATTGGTATTTTGGTAGGCAGCGCCAGCGCAGGTTTTTACGCATTATACAGTATATTTTCCAAAGTAGGTATGAAAAAAAGCTATCCGGCACTTACTATCACCTTTTATAGTATGTTAGCAATCGCCGTCGTCCTGCTCCCGTTTACTCAATGGGACAACATGGCGCATTATATTGCAGCGAATCCCCTCAGAAATACTTTGTTCATGGTGATGCATTCCTTATGCACAGCAGTGTGTCCCTATGCTTTTTATACTGTAGCACTGGACCACATGGAGGCAGGAAAGGCATCGATTCTTTGTTCCTGCGAGCCAGTTGCGGCAATGGTATTTGGACTCTTCTTTTTTGGGGAAATACCAACGGTGCTTTCTGTCACGGGACTCATAATTGTCTTATTGGCACTTGCTATGCTCGTGCTTTCAGATAAACGCCAAGGAATTATTGATGGATAAGCTTAGAAAAGCACCTCATGCTTGTTTCTGATGACCTTAAACACGAAGCTGCAAAGTTATTTCAGCAACACAAAAGCCAAGCACTACAACACAATCTGTGTCATGGTGCTTGGCTTTTTTACTCTTAGCTCAGCTTTTTGCTTGTGCTTCGCTCTTTATAAAAGCATCAGCCAAATTTCTCATATGTATGAAGCATTAAAGCTATAAGGAATGCTTTAACCTCTAACCTTTTTCAAAAATAAATAATTCGCCAAAAAGCTGCCTGCTGCTCAACAGCCGGCAGCTTTTGTCGTAGAAGGATTTATTGAAAAGTTTAAGTTAGAATGAACGAACCAGCAAATGCAAAAAAATGAGTAGCTTTTACTCATTTTCTAAGTAAAAGCTACTCATCCAGCTACTTATGCACCAAGCTCAGGATAAAAGCATTTTTTGAAAGCCCTCTTTCTTTGGCGGCTGCCTCGATTCTTTTAAACAAAGCATCCGGAGCAGAAACTGTAATTCTTCTGCTACCCTCCTTTTGTAAGCATTCCTCCTTTCTGTTCATGAAGAAGCCTGTAACCTTGTCTTTAGCCGAGGTTTTCTTCTCTGCCTTTTTTAAACTGCTTGCAAAGTCCCCCATAAAATCTCCTCCAACACGCTATCAGCTACTGACCTGCTATTACTAAAGCTCTAATAATTCATTCACAAAATTACGATAGTCAAGAGCAGCGTTACACCTCGGTGCATATTCCAGCAAACTGGTCTTCAGCATCTGCGCCTCCTTCACCTTTTGGCACTGCCTGATTTTAGAATCAAACAGCCTGATATGCTTACTATCGGCAAGCCTTTGGTACTGCTCAGCAACCAGTCTGTCCAGCACATATCTTTTTTTGCTCATAGTAATCAAGATACCGGCGACTGCCAATTTTTTATTTTGCTGTCTAACAGTATCAATGGTATTAAGGACATCCCTGATAGCCAAATCACAAAAATCGCCCAGAACCGCCGGAATAACAACCAAGTCACTAGCTACCAGCGCATTAACAGACAGCGACGACAATGCCGGTGCCGTATCAATAATCACATAATCAAAATACCCGCTGACCGGCGCCAGCATCTTTGCCAGCGCATTGCTTTCCAAGGCAGCCTGCAACGCAAACAGAGATCTGTCAGCAGGCAACAGTCCCAAACCAGCTTCAGTTCTCAAAATGGCATCCTTAATATTAGTTTTGCCGGTAAGCACATCGGCAACAGGGCACTTAGGCTTATCTACTGCAAGCCCGTGCGTCAGGTTGCGCTGCGGATCAAAATCAACCAGCAGTACATCATAACCACACTGCTGCAAAATTTCTGCAGTAATAACCGCAGATGTAGTCTTGGCAACGCCGCCCTTTTGGATATTAAAAGAAATCGTTTTAGTCATATTAAACCTCCAACTGTGTTAAAACTACTCAATTTCTACTTAAATTCTACTCAACTTCTACTCAATTTTTACTCATTGAGGACATTATAGCACCCAAAAGGTTAACAAAAAGTTATTCGCTTTGCCAACATTTTTCCGTTCTAGGAGTAACTTCTCGCCTTCCTCTTCAATTCTCTCAGTGCGATTGACATACCATCAATTAAAGCCTCCATGCTGATATGATTCTCATACATTACCATAACCAGCTTAACAATTTCCATCGCATTATTCACGCCCACGAACATCTCAATTGCGTCATAATAGCTTTGCTTGCCATCGCCAAACACATCATGGTAGTTCACCAGCAAATCTACGCTGTAGCATTCAAGGCGTCTCTTTTTAAGCCTCATGGCGAGTGCATACGCTGTACCAAACACAGCATCCTGCACATTTTCATAAGCCTGTCCCTCAGGAAACCTAACCATTTTAACCAATGCCCTCGGAATTACTTCAAAAGCATACTTTTTCTGCATTTTTCTCACCCTTTCAACAAATCACACGTACACCTATCATTATATGCTGCATTCATAGCATTTTTAAGTAAACAACACGCGAAATCCTTAGAGGCCTCAGCTTTCGCTTTACATAGATAATAAATTTTTTCAAGGAGTATCCCATGAACCTAACCTATGACGTTATTATAAAACGAACCCCCTATGGTCTTATAGCAAGTGTCCCTGACCTAGACTTACGCATCATCCATAATGACAAGGAGCTGAACGACTGCCTTGCGCAGCACTCTGCAATGTCCCTAAATGACTTTTTAGAGCTCTACTCCGACACCTTCCTAGTCAGTCTCAGCAGCAGGATAGAAGAAGAAATCTATTGGCTCGCTAAGTACATTCTAGATGCGGAAGGCTATATTCCTTATCCTTATACCAACGTTGAACATAAAAGCGCCGATAAAGAGCATTGCTCTATCAGGATAACTACTGCTATCGAAAGAGGAGAAAGCCCTCGAGTTGACCTTAAAATCGTCAAATCGCTGCTCAAAAAAATCCGCATCAGACACAACCCCAAGCTCGAGCATGATCCCTACAACGGTTACCTTAAGCTCAGAAAGCTCAAGCGTAACCGCAAGCCAAAGCAAACCTATAGCAAAATTTAGCTTAGGTCTTCAGGCTTAACCATTAACCCTCATACCGAACAGCAAAAGGCTGACGCCTTGCGTAAATGCGAAGCGTCAGCCTTTGTTGATTTTGTCCATACTTATACAATTTTCACCAGGAACTATAATATATAGGCAAAAGCTTCTGCGCACGTAGCACAATACATTGCCTACTTTTTAACAGAATACTTTGCTTTGAATTCATCATAATCCGACTTTGCAATTCTATAGCTCTCTTTATTCTCAGAATTACTTTTTACAGATTCATGAGCATTCTTAATTCCCAATATAGCGTCAGTTATAATACGAGTAATCCATATACCTTACGTTCCTATGTACTCAAGACGATTAACCCTGTTTTCGATTTCGCTAAGAGTCAGCTTTCCATTAATATATAACTCAAGCGCATTCATAAACTCTTCATTAGGCCCTTCTGTAGCAGTAAGAACTACAGCCAATGCACGTTCAACACTTCTTCTTCTTTTTTCACACTCATCAACATAATTACTGTCAATGATAATTCCCTTATATTCTAAAATCGTTTTTATCATATCCACCACATAACTCGGAGGATTGCGTCTACCATGCTCCCAATCCTTTACTGTTGCAGCAGGAATACCAAACATTGCTGCAAATTTATTCTGACTCAGTCCGGTGCATTCTCTAAGCTCACGTATGCTCACAAAAATCATCTCCTTATCATCTATTCTATAATATATTATAAGGCATTGCCTACTATTTTTCAATATAACAGACCTCTCCTCATGATATTTATTGTCTACAAAAAATCAACGCTGTTTTTATTGCTACGAATAACTTTAAACAGTTTCTCTTCTACCTCTGCAAAAAGGCAACGCGCAACTTTTTTTCCACGATTAACTCACGCAGATATGCTATACTTTGTTCATCGGTTGAACACCGACACGCTCCTTGAAAACTGTTTTGACAAATATATCGTATACCTCGGTGCACTAAAGGGTTGTCAACCCCTCCGAGAATACCGGAAGCTGTGACCAGGCTGCCTGCGGGATACTGCGGCAGTGAGGTTTCTGTTGCTCCGCGAGGACTGATGGAGAAGCCCAAAAGGCAACACAGAACGGTATGTGCGGATCTTGGTGCCGATTAAAGCTCGAAGGATTCTGGCAGCGACAATAGACGCTAACTCGAAAGGCTAGAAAAATCCGTGAAACCTGCAGCAGGGATGCTGCAGCGAACTTAGCGGAAACTCCGAACCAAGCTGTTGGTAGTGAAGCGGAGAAATCCGTGTATAACAGAATTCTGAGGAAAAAGTAGCTCAATACCAAAGAGTTATTCTGGTCTTGAAAACCAGAGATAGAAAACATTTTTCTGAACGATGGGTGAAATTTGTGGGTAGCCATTCCCGCGGCAGGCAAAAGGGGCAGGAAGCTTAAGGTCGCTCCCGAAGGCTCAGACCTGTCTTCTGTGTGGCTGAAGAAATCGGAAACCGTAGATTGCGTAAGGCGAAGGTCTATATGATATATTTGTCAAAGCGGTTTGTCATTTGGACATAACAAAACGCAGCTATTAGCAAGCTTCATGCTTGTGTAATAGCTGCGCTTTTTTGTTGCTACGTATAATTGCAGGTTATCTGCCAAAGCTTACGCTCGCGGCAAGGGAACTGCTAATACCTCCTGCGGTACACTTTTACGTGCCACTGCTAAGGCCACATTTGATATAAAAATCAGCTTTGATATTTTTCAAGATTATCTAGCATTGCTTTAATTATACCATCAAATGTAGAATCGAATTCTTCTTTTCTTATTTTAAATTCAAATCCACTCACAGTATTCCCAAACGATTTAGTTTTCTTATCTCTTTCAGGCATCCTAATTCTATATAACATTTTTTCATCATCATAAGTTATTCCAATAACATAATGTGCATCAAAAAACTTATTCCAAGTCTTATATTTTGTAAATATAAAAGCATTGCATTTTTCTTTATCACTCTTATACTCTGATAAGCTTAAAGCCATTGCGTCTTCAACAGACTTTTTCAGACATGATACATCTGTTATATCAGTAATGTTCCCAATAGCTTCGCCAAATCCAATTTTATTAGTATGATACACCCAAATAGAAAGTCTATAAGTTTTGCGTTCAATATAAATTTCCAATATTCCTAACATAATTTCTCCTCCTCGTATTACAATCATACTACCTTGTTAGTACAAAGTAAAACTCCCCTCACTCCAAGCACCTCTCTGCCAGCTCTTTCAGCGTATAAGCATCAAACTGCTCAAAGAAAAAGGCTCTCTGCGAATGCAGGGGCAGCGACTTGCTTACTGCCAGATTGTACTCTGCACCTTTCGCAAAATCCGTTACAATAAGCTCAAGTTGCTCGCGCCAAAGCGCTGAGGCTCTGTCAAAAAGCATAGCTTCGACCTCCCTGCTGTCACAACCTTACTTTAGCTATTATTTTAGCGCCAACTCGTGTTTTTAGCAAATTTTAGACTGGAGATGTAAAAAAGGCTGACGCCTTGCGTAAATGCGCAGCGTCAGCCTTCTATTGTCTAGTCAGCACTTTATTCTGATAATACTTCTTGAATTTCTTTACTCTCTTTAATAATAGACTCAAGATAAATTACCTTTTCTTCTAACGATGACCCCTTCACCTGATTATCATTCGAAAGCCTGCTAATAATTCTTTCTAAAGGAACATCATACTCAAGAGCATCGACAATTTTAGTTTCTATAACCTTATCACTATAGAAATTATTGCGCAAATACGGCGATTTTCCCGCTTTATACTCTTCAACATCAGCAATAGCTTTCTCAAGTACATCGCTAACAAGCTCATATGCTGCCTGCTTACGTAAATATGCGAAATCGATACTATCATAATGCGAATATATCATCATTTCAGGAAGCTCATTATTGTCCTGCCAAAACTCTCGTCCCTTTAATCTATCCAAAATAATATCTTCTACACCGATAATTCTAGCAATCCCATACTCTGTTTTAACCTCAGTCAATCTACTTACATCACCAAGTAAAGGCGGTTTAGGAAACTCAATAACAACAGATGTATCAGGATGAAACCAAGTATACCCCTCACCTATCGAAAAACCTAAAGAAGTCATGATTTTAGAGATTTGAAAATCATCTTTAGCAATAAAATCTATATCCTTCGTCATATAACTCGCCGCAGTATAGAACTCTACAGCCGAACCACCCACAACAACCAATTCATTAGCAAACTCTTTAGCTAATGAGCATATAAGACCTGCTATTAAAATACGTTCATTGACAGGGTTAGATATGTTTTCATCATGAATCTTTTTGATAATATTTTTATCTACACCTTGCATAACTCATATCCCCCATCAGTCTTCTTTAATTTGCCAGATTTAATCCACTCGTCCCATGCCTTACCAGCAGCCAGAACCAAAGCCTTCTTTTCCTCAGGAGTTCTTGCTCTGCCACGAGTACGTTTATAGGTTCTTGCTTCTGGTGTTAAATTCATCAAATCCGTTCTACGTTTTTCCATCCACGCAGACAAATCAGTTACTCTTGCTATACTCATAACTAGCCAACTCCCTTCATAATTCTAACCTTATCATACATTAAACATGAATAATCAATATACAAATACTTATGCTTACCTTCTCAAGTAAAGTTTAGCATAAGTAACAGACGATGTCAAAAAGCATAGCTTCGACCTCCCTGCTGTCACAACCTTACTTTAGCTATTATTTTAGCGCCAACTCGTGTTTTTAGCAAATTTTAGACTGGAGATGTAAAAAAGGCGCAGCTACCAGCACGCTTCATGCTTGTGTAATAGCTGCGCTTTTTCTTACCATAGATACTTCAAAAAAAGCTCATTAAGCTCATCGTAACTCTGACCGTGTTCTTCAGGCAGGCTCCTAATCTGCTCTTTAATGCGCGGAAGTTCCTCTTCAATAAAAGCATTTATCTCATTTACTCTTGGTATCAGCTTCATCTCCGGCACCTCCATTTTGATGCGCAAAAGCTCCTGCACGGATTCGTTAAGATGCGCAGGCAAATCCGCTGCAGCCAGCTCAGAGAAAAGCATCGGTGGCGGAGTATTAGTTCTTAAAATCCACCTGCAGGCAAGCAAAGGACGCAAAACATAAAAATACTTTTTAGCTCGTACCATTTCACCTCGCAGGTACTCCCGGTAATTTCCATCTGCCATACTAAGATAATGGTACAGACATCTCTTTGAAGAAAAGTAGTTTTGCATAAGCGGAATAAATTCATGGCTGAAATCCGTTTCCTTATAAACGACCGGCGACCGGAACCATTCCAAAAGAGTTGGATTAGAGCGATGCAAAAGGCGTAAGGCCTTCTGCAGGTCCCATCCATTTATGTCCAGCAAATCGTTGATGGGGAATTCAAGTACATCCCTAGTCCTTTCTAGCTTCAAATAATAATCTCTTGGCCGTACATAAATAAAACGTACATCAAAATCACTGTCCGGAGATTCAAAGCCCCATGCACGACTGCCGGATTCAACTGCATGGAGAATCCTGACATGCTCCTGTATCTCTATCTGTTGTAATTTTTCACTAATGACTTTTCGCATCGTCACCACACCTCGCCTTCACTAAGCTTTAGCTATATTTTACACGATGAACGCTGAAAGTTCATTGAAAAAAATCTGCGTACTTCCCCTATTCCTTTTCAAAAAGCTTCCTCAAAGAAATTATATCTGTCGCCAACGGATACTCCCCATCCTTACGTTTCCGCGGATAAATCTCTTCCTGCAGCCACTGATAAAACTCCCTGCTAAGCTCGTCATTCAGCTGCCATTTAGCCTTTATCGCGCCATGACGCAAGGTAGCCTCGGCAACCTGACGCAGCCTCTTCCACTGGGAATAATACGCAAGCTTAAGCTTCGTCATAAAATGCCTGCTATCTTCTATAACAAAGCCCTCAATATGCTGACCGTCAAAAAGATAATCCTGCTGCATAATCGTCTTCAGCCAAGCCTCCAGCTCTTCCCAAGACGCCAGCGTGCAGGCGTGCTGCTTAACCTCAACCTGCAGCTCCTTCGCCAAATCCACCAGCTCAGCATAAGGACGATGCGCAAAATCCAGCTCGTTAGCAATAATCTCCAGAAGAACAACCTTCGGCTTGCTATATTCAATGATATGCGGATCCTTGAACGGCTCAACACACTCAAAAATAACTGAGCAGCCCTGCTCCTTGACGAAATTCTCCAGAACCTGCATGCGCTCCTTAAGCTCTCCTGTCAAAACCCTTTGGAAAATCTTCGCATACAAGCCATACATATCGCCCTTAGACGTTACCACCAGTTTCTTCTGCGCAGCATCATAACCAACAATCCCCAAGAAGCCATTAACCTTCACATAAGCCTCCACAGGGAACTTAAGGTTTTCCCTCAAAGCACTCAGCCTCGTCTCCGGACGCTCGTTAAGATTAAAAAACTTATCATAGCTGCGTGCTACGATTTTTTCTGTCCGCTTATTGATGTACAGACCTCTTGCCTTGCAGGTAATATCGTCCCACGCTTTATTGTAAAAGGCCTCATGCGTAAAGTTAAAGGAAGAAATAACGCCAAAGCTTTTCTCTCTGATGTACGGATTTCCGGCAAAGCTTGTCAAAAGCTGCGACACATTAGCAGGCTTGCTCCTTCTGCTACTGCTCTTGGCGCCTTTCGTTCCAGGCAAACATTCCAAAGCGTTGCCTATGCACACCGCTGCAAACCCGTCCTCGCTAAGCTCCAGTACCCGCAGCTGTCCGCCCATTTCCACTGCTCCGTCCAGATTGAAGCAATGCTCATTGACCTCGACTGGTACGCCCTCATAATTGCGGTGACCGTGAACCTGATACTCATTATCGGCAGCATGCTCCGCAAAGCTCATATCCACCGCCAGACCATCCTCATACTCGCCGGTGCCATAAATCAGCTCTGCTGCCGCCACCAGCGAAAGCTGCTCAGGCATACGCGCAAGTCCGCCGTGGCTCACCAAAACCTTCTTGCCATGATACGTATAGCAGAAGCATTGCGACAGCCTCCTGTACAAGCCATACACAGCCTTGCGGCTCAAGCCGGCCTTCGCCAGCTCCCCTGCTGTCTGCATCCGAAACTCCTTCGAACCAGCGCCATCCGCCAAGCCGTAATCCCGCAGGCTGGCCTCATGGTTGCCCTCCAGCAGCGTCACGTTCTCCAGCTGTGCAAGCTGCAGCAGGAGCTTAATAACCTCTGCATTTTCAAGGCCCCGGTCGATATAATCTCCGAGGAAAACGTAATAGTTCTCCGGACTGATTTCCTGCAGATACTCCTTCAGCGGCTTGCAGCAACCGTGAATATCGCCTATGTGAATAATCTTTTTATACGCAGACAAATCACGCGGCTTATACCAGATTTGCGCAAGCTCCTCCGGCTTAATCACCGTGATGCCAGACGGCACCTTGTTGTCAGCAAGCTGCGCATGCATCCTCTTAATAACCGCCTCCGGAACCTGCTTATATTCATCACGCAGACGATTTCTTTGCAGCGCCTCTGCAAGCGGCACGTCCGTAAAGTCAACCACATAAACGCGATACTTATACTCGTTGGCCAGCTTTTTATAATTCGTCATATCCTTGCCGCGGATATTCGTGGCATCCACTACCGTCAGACAGCCACGCCTCATGCGCTCCTCCAGCAGGTTCATCAAGAGCGGCCACATAACTTTATCAAAGCGCTGGCTGATGCACCATATGCCTTCGTTATCCAGCACCGGAGAGGAGTACATCAACCGCAGCGCATCCGCACTTAGAGTACACGGCTCTAGGCCCTGCTCCTTTATAAACGTGCTCTTGCCGCTGCCTGGTACACCTCGCATCAACAACAAAATTCTCATAGTAATCACCTTTTTCTATTTTCTAAATATCATCTAAAAAGCTTCCTATAAACGCAGAATATTTCTCAGATATAGGCAACTCATAATCAGCCTCAAAGCTTCTTCTTGTCACCAGAACTTCTTTTTCCAGAAGCGGATTATAGCCTCTGCAGATACGTTTCTTGCTGTATATACCAATACCTCTTTTCTGCCATTCGGGTACATCATTGTAGTTTATTTGTTTCGAAAAGAGCAGCTCATTTTTGAAAGCAACACTCTTCGCACGCAAATACTGCGTAGCCTCATTTTTCGACAGACCTTCCTTGCGCAGTGTCCAATAGCACCACGAATTCAATGCGTTTCTATTAGCATCCTCCTGCCGCCAAAGAAAATAATCTTTTACAAGTGCAGCATTGGGTAAAGGCACAACCCTGCAATCAAAGCTTACAACTTTTCCGAGAGCCAAAGAAAAATACCCACTAGCCTCACCAGCTAAGATAGTATTGATTTTACGTACCTTGTTAGCAAAAGCGCTATTATTAGGACTAAACAGTAAAGATATCTCATCGCTTTCTGTATATCCGTATAAAACCTTAAAACCGCAATTCATTATGTGCTTCGTTGTATTGACCATCAAATCACGAAAGCGCTGGTCAAAGGGAGCCTCAAACCTGCAGATTTCTCGTGTTAGCTTAGTAAAGCTACGTCCATCAAGCCTTGCTACAATATATAAACCAGGTACTATATATTGGTCGATGCTTTGCTCATACACTCGCATCCGTTTATCAAAATCATCAAATTTCATTGTCCACATCCCCTTTCCATTCTCGTAAAAATCTCTTCGGTACAGCTTCAGTCAGCCATACGCCATTAGCAGAAAGATAAAACCTGAAGCCTGCCCTCTTCATTTCTCTGGCAAGCACCACAAAGATAAAAAGCTGCCCATGTCTTTTGCCAACTTTATACGCTGTTTCGACATTTGTTGACAAATGTACATACAGCCTTTGCTTGGCGATAAGCCCCTGCTTATTAATGCTCGAAACATATTTAACGCCCGTACCGTGATATAAGATTTCTGGCGGAACAGACTCCGAAAGCTCAACATCGACGCGAACAGAATGCCCTTGGTTTGCCCTTATGCGCGCCCTGTCACTACTAAACGCAAACCGCTGCTTATCATCCTGCGCAACAAGCTGCTCCAGCATCAAAAAATTGAACGACTCTATTCGATTAAAGGCAGCAAGCAGCTCCTCCACCTGCGCCCAACCATGCTCATCCAGATTGATGCCAATTGCCTCCGGCTTATGCCGCAGCACCAGCGCCAAAAGCCTGCTCCATTCATTTAAGCTTCTACTCATATTGCCTCCATACGCCCCCAAAAAAAGCAGAACCCCCGAAGCTATAGCCATAGTCTTGGGAGTTCTGCTTTTTACGATTATATACTTTCGCCGACGCTTTAACCTTCGTAATCGGCTTCACATTTCCCCAGCTGCCTCGTTTGGAGGCGTTGACTAGCTTTTGCTGTTTTTTCGACATCTTTTCATAGCTAATATATTTTTCCATCTTCCTAATTCCTCCATTTTCTGCTTAATCTAAAAAATATCTTGCTGCTACATTAATGATACCACAACAGCAAGCATAAATCGTGGAAAAAAAGTTGCGCATTGGAAAAACTGTATATCCTGCTCCTTGCATCCCCCAAAAAGTGCCTTTACTGTCCGATTACGCGTTTCTCTTTTTCGGCGAAAATTTTTTAAGAAAAAATTAGAACTGCTGCATAGGATTAACGGTTTGTTAAAGTTTGAAGTTTTATACTAAAGAAGACTAAATGGTGACCTTCAGACAACCTATTTTACAAAGCAAGGAGGAGACACCAGTGGCTACTTATTTCGTAAAACTAAGCAACGGATATAAAGGTCAGGCAGCTGACAAATGCGATTATATTACTCGTAACGGAAAGTACCAATCTGAAACTTTAAGGCAAGAACTTGTCGCCAGCGAAAGCTTCAACTTACCCAGCTGGGCACCTGACGGCAAAACTTTTTTTACAGCCGCAGACAAGTTCGAAAGGACCAACGGAACGACATTCAAGCAGTTCATCATCATGCTCCCCTGTGAGCTGGACAACGATGAAAACATAAAAATCGCTCAAGACATAAAAGATAAAATCATAGGCGACAACAAAGCAGGCATCTGGGCAATTCACAGCAAGCAGGCGGTAACTGCAAATGTGCAAAACATACATCTGCACCTGATGAACAGTGAAAGAATCCAGGATGCAGCGCTGAAAGAAAAACCGCCCGAGCAATATTTTAAAAGATATAATCCGTCAAATCCGGAGCAGGGTGGTTATAAAAAAGACCGCAAGAACCTTTGCCGCAAAAGAGCAAAGAATCCGGAAATCGACAAAATCAGAGCTCTTATTGCTGATGCGATAAACGCCGGTTATGAACGTAACAATCTTCCGATACGTGTCTCAGGAACTACCCTTGAAGCGCAAAAAGAAGAAGCAATCGCAGCCGGTGATAATGACCGTGCAGAGTTCTTCAACAGGAAACCGGTCAAAACAATTTCTACAAAACAATGGAAAAAAATTCAAAAAATCATCGAAGATGATAACATCATAAACAGGTCACAACCCGTACCGATAATACCATCAGAAAACAATTGGCCGACCTTTGAAAAACTCATAAACTCCGATTTGACAGCCGCTGAAGTTTTACTTGAACGAGTCAGCCTCCAAATAAAAAAACTAAAATACCAATTCAAATTAACACAAAGAGCTACTAAAGCAATCCTGAAAAAATCTGAAGAATATATTACATCCAAAGAGTTCTCAACAGCAGTTGAAAGTATCGCAATCAAAGTCCAAAACAAACTTACCAGCAACTCAGCATACATCAATCTATTCAACCAAATATATGCTAACAGGCAGGCACAAGTAAATATGATAAACAACTTTATCACACGCGGACGAACCAAAAAATATCAGAAAGTCAAAGCTAAAATAAAGCAAGCCGAAACTCAAAAAAGCTCCTTATTAAACGCAAACAGCCTTGATGATAAAACCAAAAGCAGGATTGAATTAAGCATCGAAGCTGCCCAAAGACAACTACTGAAACTTCAATCCGAAATCAAAAAAATCAACAAAACTCCTGAAGCTAAAAAGCGTTATGATTACATAATCAACCGCCTGGAAAAATCAGCAAACACATCAAGGATCAATGCTTTAAGCAAAAACGAAGAGAATAAAATTCTCAAAGAAATCCATCAGGAAGCTGAAAAACTAATCAGACTTTCCAAATTGAACTCAGAGCAAAATTTACCTAAAGAAATCATCAAGGAAATAGCAGAAAGCAGCTCTTTCAATACGACTGAACGTAAGCGTCAAATAAAACAGTGTATAGAAAAATAACCGTCAGCCTTTTATACTAAAAGGTCAACGGTTATCGACAGAATTCTTTTACAAGAGGATTCCAAGGCAGATAATCATCCAGATATTCAGGATGTTCAAGAAAAGCACTCCCCGGCATGTCGGACAGGATATATTTTATATATTTCATCGGGGCAAGCCCATTCGCTTTCGCTGTCTCTACCAGTGTATAGATTCCTGCACTGGCTTCCGCCCCTTTCGGACTGCCGGAGAACAGCCAGTTCTTTCTGCCGATCACAAAGGGACGGATACAGTTTTCCGCAAGCGAATTACTGATGGAACAATTCCCGTCTTCCAGATAATTCCAAAAACCTTCACGGTTATTTAAGGCGTAATGAAAAGCTTTTGAAAGTTTGGATTTCGGCAGCTCTCCGATGGCACTTTTTTCTGCCCATGACCAAAAAGCCTCGAGAAACGGTTTCTCGCGGATAAGACGTTCTTTTTTCTTCTGATCAGGAGGGAGCGCCTCCAACTCTGACTCTATGTTAAAGAGTTGATTCAGACGGAGGATTGCTTCCGCAGGTTTTGATGCTTCCGAATTATGGATGTCTTTTGGGAGCGCATCCACGAAAGCCCGGCGCAGATGCGTATAGCAAAGACATCTTTTTACTCCTGAAACTGCATTGTATCCGGAGTAAGCGTCTGTATGGATATAACCTTCATATTCCCTCAGAAATGCTTCCGGATATTTCCCGCTTCGTCCCGGCTGGTACTCGAAGTAGCGGATGGGATTTACGGCATCTCTGATGCTGCAGTAAACCCACATATAGGAATCGGACGTATTTTTTCGTTCCGGTTCTTTCAGCACCTGTACATGTGTTTCATCGATATGAAGGTATCTCTGTTTCAGAAGTTCCAGCTTCAGACGGTGGACGATGTGTACAAGCCAGTCCCGATAGACAACCAGAAGCCAGTTTGACATAGTCGCTCTGCTTAAACGTAATCCCAAAGCCTCCCATTCTTTTTCCTGTCTGTACAGCGGGATGCTTAATTCAAACTTCTGGTGGATGAGCCAGGTGATGGCAGATGCAGATGCCAGAGAATGCAGGACGGGAGGATATGGCACCGGAGCCTTCTCCATATAAGGAGTTCCGTTTTTCCGGCACGACCTGCATTCATATGTTTCCCGGTAATGGTCAATCACCTTGAGTTTTGCAGGGATAAACTGTACTTCCGTGCGGACGAATTCTTCCCCTACTTTCACCATCGTACTCCCGCAGTTATCGCATATCTGTTCCCTTTCATCTATGGTATGGAGTACTTTGCTGTGAGGGAGATTTTTTACCAGTTCTTCCCGCTGACCGGTGTACTTCCTTTTACGTAGGTGCTTCTCTATCTCAACAAGCTCCGGTTCGTGTGCATCAGGATCCGCACAGGTTTCGATTTCATTAAAAAGAGACATCTGCCCCTCGATTTCGAGAGTAGATGTCTTCTCGGATTTTGTTCCATAAAGTTTACGGGTCAGGAAATCAACCTGCTCTTTCAGGAGCCGGACCTGCTGTTCCAGTTCTTTGATATGATTTTTATACTCCTGTTCCGTAGCTGACATAACCTGAAAACCCTTTCGCTTCGATAGGATTATTATACCATAGAATCGTCAGATTTCCCAGCATTTCTAAGGATTTTCAGTATTTTCAGACTTATGCGGGAGCCATTTCTGAACCGCCTTTGGCTGCTCCGGGTTCAAACCTTCCAGAAGCCAGCGCAGCTGCTGATCAGAAATCTGTTTTGCTTCTTCGCCGGTCCGCGGCCATTGGAGACGTCCGTTTTCGTACCGTTTGTATAAAAGGCAGAAACCGTCTCCCTCGTAATGGACTGCTTTGATCCGGTCAGCCCTCTTTCCACAGAACAGGAATAAGGAATTGCTGTAAGGATCCAGTTTGAAGTTGTACTGGATGATATCCAGCAACCCATTGAGCTGCTTCCTCATATCGGTGTAGCCGCATCGGATATAGATTTTCTCCACATGGGAAAGATCTCCTAACATGACTGCACGGCTTTCAGAATGTTTTCCAGCATCTGGGCAGATGTGCCTTCATAAAGTTCCACTGTTATGGATCCGATATGAAGTATGGCTGCAGGAGTGGAATGGGAAATGTTTCTGTCCGGAAGTGAAAGCTCCGCAAACTCAGCCGGGGATTCCGTTAAAGCAGTTGACTGTTGGTCTGTACACATGTGGATGCCGTTTTTCTTGCGGGGCAGTTCTTCCAGGGCAAGCTTTCGACAAATCGTCCAACATCTTCTTCCAATCC
>OQWM01001113.1_pt1 | contig 18401 bp, 24 predicted proteins | sample 1691531 | NCBI WGS metagenome assembly OQWM01 (sample SAMN03418257, study PRJEB22391) | human gut metagenome | biome: human-gut; feature: organic feature; material: feces | host: Homo sapiens | place: Tanzania | collected 2013-01
TGCCATCAAGGACAGGCAATACCAGATTGATAACGGCACGGCAGATGCGGCGCGAGATATGTTCGCGGCGTTTATCCGGCTAAAAAGCGTCCTTGCCGTAAAGCGATATATGCTTGACACATGGGGCATTGACCGTACTTACAGCAAGTATGTAAACTATTTCCGTAACCGTCTTTACATCGGCGAGGTTTACGGCATCGAAAATGCTTGCCCCGCGTTGGTGAGCAAGCAAGACTTTGACATTGTAAATGATATTATTCGCCAGCGGTCACAACGCTGTGCGGGAGTTGACACAGACCGCGTGTATCTGTTTTCCGGGATACTGCATTGTAAAGAATGCGGGAAAACGATGCAATCGGAAACCGTAAAGAAGACATATACATATTACCGATGCCGGACGCGGATGCTTGATAACACCTCTTGCCCGCACACAAAAAGGATACGAGAGGACGTGTTGGAAGACTACCTACTACACGAGCTTGCTGGAATCGCAGAGCGGAACAATAGGTACTACAAAAAGGCCGAAAAAAAGCCCACGCAAAGCGCGGACTCGATACGAAAGAAAATGAGCAAGCTAAAAACGCTATACCTAAACGATTTGATTGAGCTTGACGATTATAAAGCGGAATACTCGATCTTGAAAAGATCCCTCGAAACCGTGGAGGAAAAGCCGAAGACAGACCTCGACGCCTTGAGAAACGGGCTGGGCGAATATGGCACATACTCTCGGGAAGAAAAAAAGGAATTCTGGACGCGCTTCATCAAGCGGATTGATGCAGACAACGATGGCGCGTTTTTCGTAACGCCGCGTTAGGCATATTTTACCTTGGCGGACACAAAGGGTAAGTATACCTAAAAATCCCCCGCCGTAAATGACGGGGGATTTTTTACCTATCGAGTTTACGCATGACGCTGTTGTAGACGCGCTCGTTAACAACTTTCAAACTGTCCATCAGTTCGTCCATAACCGCCCATGCCACACTTGGCTCAACAGCTGATACGGCCCGCAGAAAGTCGCTGTCGCCGAAAACTTCAACCGGTGCAGGAGCGGCGGAATACAGCATTGGCGACATTTTGTTGTTAACGTCGTTTTGCTGGTTAAGCACCGTATACAGCACGGCAAGGCGTTCATAGTTTGTCCAGCTGGACTCTTCGGTTTCTAACCGCGCTATCCACCTTTTGATCTCGGTCTCATCAATCATGGGGTGTTTACCCCCTTTCGTCCTCCAGCACGTCCATGCAGCGCTGAATGGCGCTTCGGATGGTGTCATCGTCTGCGCTATCCAGCATATCCTGCAACTGCCGTCTCATTCCGTCGCGTGCGCTGTCGCGGCTGTAATGACCCCGGACATAATGCTTTCGGCTTCTTGCGTAGGAGCTACCACCTCCGTACTCATCGTGCGGATACCGACGCGGCTGATACCCAGCTCTGGAATAGCCGCCACCTTCCATTGCCTCAATTTTATCCAGATTTTTGATGGTGCTTGCCAGTTTGTGCGCGATATCCAGGTCACCTGCGCCAAGCTCACCCTTTCTGGCAATTTCGTCCAGCTCATCGCAAAGCATATCGCGCAGCTCATACATAGATTTCATGCTCATGCTTTACCTCCTTCAGCAGACGCGCTCCACGATCATGTTGATATTGGCAAAACTGATCGCCTGAGCGCTGGTGTTCTCCATCGCCACCGTTACGCAGCAGCCCTTCGGCACGTCCACGTTGGCAGCGACGAAGATATTGAAATAGTTCTCTACGGCGGCGGGCGTTACCGTTGCCACGGCGCTGGTCAGCGGCTCTCCGTTGATAGCCAGCGCGGCGGAGATTGCGCCCACCGTGCCACCGGTGGGGATGGCAATGTTTCCGCCGAAGGACACGCGAAACCGTGCCTTACACTGGTTTGTCAGGCCGCGCAGGAACACCTGCCCGCTGCCCTCGCGGTGTACGATGCAGGACTTGCCCGCAACGGCAGTTTCCGTCAGCGGCACATTCTGTCCGGCAGGAACAGAAACGATGTTTGTATTGGTATACTCAGCCAAAATACTCACTCCTTTCAAAAATGCAGACGGCGGAGCTATTGCCCCGCCGCGCAGTTGTCAACAGCCGGAGCAGCCGGTGTAGCTGCCAGCCCACGGGTTGCAGGATGCATACGCCGGGATGGGCGTAGGCCGCAGCTGGGAGATCAGGTAGTTGTTCTGCGCCGCCTGAGACGCGGCCAGACGCAGCTCCTGATTTGCGCTCTCCAGATCGCGCATCTTGGAGTTGGTCAGGAAGTCCAGGATGGCGCGGCTGTTGGCGTTCTGATTCTCCACGATGTCGCGGGTGGCGTTCTGCACAGTGTTCCGCGTGTCACACGCCTGCGTCGCCATGTCGTAGCGCACCTGCGCAATGGCGGCTCTGTTCTCGCAGCAGCAGTTTGCCGCCTGCATCTGCATAGCGCTGAGCTGCTGCATCAGTGCGGCCTGCTGGTTGGCGCGGGACAGCTCGGCATTGCCGAAGCCGGTCAACAGCGTGTTGTTCACGGCATAGAAGCCGTCGCACAGCCCGCCGTTGATGAGATCCATCTTGCGCTCGATATTGGAGAAGTCGGAGGCCAGCACATAGCCGTCCACCACACCGCCGGAATTGCCAGCGTTGTTGCCCCAGCCATTGCCGCCCCAGCCGCAGAACGCGAACAGGAACAGGATGATAAGGAACCACGCGCCGTCACCGCCAAAGCCAAAGCCGTTACCGCTGCCATTGGCAGGGGTCACAGGCATGGTCATGGTGGGCATACCCTCGGAAAGAGACATAGTATCACTCCTTTTTATTGATGTAATTTATCTAAATCGCGGCCACGATCAAGAAACAAGTTATGTTTCGTCTTATGTTTCGTCTTATGTTTTTGCTAAGCCTTTGCTTAGACTTTGCTTATCCCATCAGACTTTGAAATTGCTTCGCCATCTGCTGGAGCTGGTTCAACTGCTGCTGCGTGAGCTTGCCGCTCTGCAAAAGCTTCTCCACCTCTGCTTTTGGGTCGCCCTGGAAATTCGCCTTGAACTGCTTGAACTGCTGCACCATCTGCATAAAGCCGTTGCCGCCGCCCATTGCACCGAAAAACGGATTATTCATCGCTCTTTTCCTCCTTGCGCTTCTTGCCCTTCATTTCACTCACAAGCGCCGCCAGCGCGTCAAACTCCTTACGGGTCACATATTCAGCAGCGGGCGCTTTCTGCGCGTCAGGCGCGCTTGCAAGCCGCTCCACGAGGTCATACACCTTGAGCGTCGGCTTGCCGCTTGCATCGGCCTGTTTCAGATACACCGTGGGCGCCGTTGAATCCCACAGCGCCACCGCCGCATTGGGAGCGACCATCCAGCTTCTTGCCTCCTGTTCGCCGGATACCCACTGCACGCCGCTCTGCGGCAGGGGATTTTGCGGCATCGGAGGAATGGCCTGCATCTGCTGCTGCCTCAGCTGGGCGAGATTGTCCTGCATCGGCGGCATATAGGGGTTTCCGTAGTATGGGTAGTTCATGCTTCATCCGTCCTTTCCCAATAATACAAAACTGTTTCGTTGCTGCTGTCCCAGCTGTCATATAAAACACCATCTTGTACACACACGACATGACCGGAGAGCGCGAGAATATACGTTCCAAATGGGTGCTCATCGGCAAAACGGCCAACTGTGTAACAATCAGGACAGGTATCCGGCACGATGTACCGTTGGAAACCTACCGACCGAAGATAAGCGCCCCAGCAGGAATTAGCCGACGGCATATCCCCGTCAAGATATCCTTGTACGCAAAGCCGGAGGTACGTCTCACCCCAGTCCTTGCCAGTTGCTTTTGATATGGCTCTGACGGTACAGTCGCCTACGTTTTTACCTCGTGGGTTTTCATTGTAGTAGCTATACATATTCGCGCCTATCGTCGTGGAAAAGCTCCACGATGCGCACAAGGAAAAGCAATCCAGCAAAGTCCGCTCCGTATTGGTCGCATATATCCCGCGCCATATCCGCCGTATACCCGCACGTCAACAGCCGCTCCATTACACTCATTTCGACACCCCCTGTATATCTCACAACATACAACAAAAAAGGCCCAACAAAGAGCCTGAAAAAGGTCTTTGTTGGGTCTTTACTTTATGGGTTTTTGATATGGTCGGCAATCTTTTGGTAACCGTTGCGGCGGCACTTCTTGACATACTCGACCGATGAAAACAGCCTGTTTGCCACCTGCTGGCGGGATTGTTGCTTAACGTCGCACGCGATGATGCAAAACGCCTCGTCTCCCGGAAGCTCAAGCGCGGCAACGTAATCAATGGCGCGTTGCGGGGACATACTGCGCAGTCTTGCGCGGATGTCTCGGTAAGTTGTATTCATGGCGATCATATTCGCCGTGGACTTGCGGAGCTTTGGCGGAAGCAGGGGTCGGCGCATCGTTATCCCTGTTTCGTCCAGAGTTTTGGATCCGTAAATGTGTCGCTCTCTTCACATAAAAAAAACGATTTCCTTACTGCCCCAGCAGCTTGCCCCAAGTCCCCTTTCCGGCGATACCGTCAGCGCCGAGGCCGTACTTGGTCTGGAACTTCTTCAGCGCCGTCTCCGTGCCGCTGCCGAAGTCGCCGTCCGCACCGGCCGCACCGCAGGAGAATCCGTAGGCGATCAGCGCCGCTTGCAGAGTCTTCACGTCCGCGCCCTTCATGCCGCGGCGCAGCATCCGTACCTGCATATCCAACTTCTCCTCATCCTCCTTCGCCTCTGCGGGATCGTCCCGCTCGCCTTCCTTCCACTTCGGGCGGCCGTAGCCCACGATGTTCCACGACCCCCGCTGGTACGACTTGCGAAACACCCCGCCGCCGTTGGCTACCACGCCGTCTGCGCCGGAGGTGTTGCCCTCGATGGTATACACGGTGTTGCCCTCCACGGCCACCACGCGGCCCACATGGGCGTAGCTGTACCGTGCCGTGCGGAAGAAGATGAAGTCTCCCACTTGCGGCTCCGCGTACCACGCACCGGCGCTGCGGAAATACCCCGCCAGCCACTCGCAGTTGTACGCCTTACACTTGGACGGCACCGGCAGGTAGAACCGCTCCCGCGCCTCTGCCGCGCCAGACAGGTGCAGCTCCGGCCAGATCGCCAGACTGCAGCACCACGCCTGTCCCTGATACCGTGCGTCGTTGATGTCCGCCGCGTCGATATCCCGCGTATACTTGGTGTAGTTGTTATACCCCGCGTTGGCGGTTTTGCTGTCCAGCTGGGCGTTGGACTTCTTTTCCAGATAGCCCCGCTCGCCCTCCAGCAGCGCCACCACAGCCTGTACCGTCGGCATGGCTCACACCTCCAGCTTGTTTTCCTTGTGATACTGCGCCGTGCTGATGCACAGCACCGCGCCGAGGAACGTGTCCACGGCGGTGATGGTGGTCACCACCTCGTCTGCGTAGGGCCACGCCCACACCGCCGCCAGCGCCGCGTACAGCGTGGCCACGGCAGGCATGACGATGATGACCAGCCATTTCATAATGTCGTATACCTTGTTGTTCAGCTTCATAACAAATTCCTTTCCGGCCTGTCGGCCTGTTCCATTTTATGCCTCACCGTATGGGCAGCTTCCGCACTTCCTCCATGACGCGCCGTGCGCTGCCGTTGCCGCCCATCTCCTCATACGGCTCGTAGAGGTACACCTGCAAATTCTCGTACTCGTCCTGCGTGACGTAGCCCCGCTCGATGTACACCATGCCAAGGTGAATGATGCGGTCGTGAGCCAGTCCCACCAGCATCTTCCGCTCCGACTCGTCTGCCTTGCTGCGCTTGGCCGCCAGCTCCATCCGCTTGAGGATCACCTTGCTCACCACGCCCCACAGCGCCGTAGAGGTCAGCAGCGCCACAAGGAGTGGCACGCCGACATTCGTCCATGCTTCCATCAGGTCACCTCCTTATACGCCGGACAACTCCGCCGACAGATTCAGCGTCGCCATACACACCGCGCCCGCGCCCGCGATATCCGCATCGGTGGTGTAGTCCTTTACGCTGTTCTTTGCCGTCCATATCGTGACGGTATTGAGATGCTGCGCCCACACCCCGTAGCCCGGTGCATCGATCAGCTTTGCGCGCCCGGCTGTCGTATAGATGTCTGACGCTGCTACATCCGCAACAGTGACGCCGCTGCGCATCGGCTCTATGAGCGGAACGGTAAAGTACAAACGTCCAGTTGCGCCAACCTCGCCCGCAAAAATAGGGAAATTCTTCCCTTGGATGGACTGAAAGTACCGCAAACAGCGCCGGTACTGCTCGCTGTGATCCGGGATCTCATTGAGTACCCACACGCCGTTCTCCTGATGGGCCAGCGTCTGCTGGGTGCCAAGCTCCAGCTTGATGGCCTTGATGTCATACGTTATACCGGCAGCTGTCCCGCGGAAGCGCGGACTCTGGAGAACCGCTCCGATCCCGCTCGGAATGGTAAGCGGCAGCGTGACCAGCTCCCAGTCACCCGTACCCGTAAGCGTGACGGTTTCAGAGTAGTCCGTGGCTGTACCATCCTTGCCAAATCTGCATTGAAGTCCCGCGTTCGCCGTTGTGCAGCGCATCAGCGCAGAGAGCGTCAGCACTGTGCCGGGCGGGTATGGAAACTCCTGAATCTGATCTACCGCCGCGCCGTCCGTCCGCGTTGTTACCGTGAGGAAACCATCCTTGACGACCAGACTTGTGTTGCCGCTGCTGGGGAGCCACCGGTCGATGGCATATGCACCGCCGGGGTAGCTGGTCTGTCCCCGCTGATTCACGGGATTGCCAAAGTACCAGTTGACCAGCAGGTTCGGGTTGCACGGAAACGCCTTGGTAGCGATGACGCTGCCGCTGATGGAGATGTTCTCCCCGGCCGTATACGGCGCCGACGCATTGATGTTGTCCCGTGCCTGCTGCTTCTGCGCATCTGTTAGGGTTTGCGGTGCGTTATACTTGACGGCACCGTCAACCGATGCCGCAGCGCTATCCGCGCTCTGGGCCGCAGCCGTTGCGCTTGCCGCTGCGTTCTGCGCCGCAGTCACGGCGTTTGCAATAGTGGCTGTCAAAATATTATAGTAATCGCTCGATATGATTTGCGCATCAGGATACACGGATGCAGCAACATCAATCTTGAATGCAAAAGAAGCGAGTTTGCTGTTGCTCGATCCGTAAATATCGACCTGTGCAAACACATCACCTGCAACGGTAAGGACTTGCGTGGCAACGGGAATTGTGACAACATTTCCGTCAACGCTAACAGCATTTCCCGCTTCATCTGCGTCATACATTCCGCCTGTACCATCAGGCTTCGCGAAACGCATCATAACACTTGCAGAACCAACATCGTATGCGCTTGCGCCGTCCCACAAGGAAGCTACAATGTAACGGCTGTTGCTGTCATTCTGCACCATCTTCAGGACGGGCGGCACAATGTCGGTGGAAAGATTAAGGTTTACCGCTTGATTGACGCTCATTCAATATCACCTCTTAAAAGTTTTTCACTTCGGAGACGGACGCAACACTTCCGGTTCCGCCGGTCTTTGTAACGTTGCCGCTGCCGTCAAAGTTAAATGCGCAATACCAATCATTGGATGCACACTGGAATGACCCCGATACGCCTGACGGTATAAAGCAGCTGGCCTTGTTATTACTGCCGCCAGTGCAATAAACTACATAACCAATGGTCTTTTGTGCCGGAAACGTAACAGCTGCACCGTTGATCTTATAGCCTGAAGCATCTACTGATCCGCCAACGGACAAGTCTTTTTCAATGTCCCCATACTGCGCTTCGAGAGTATTTGCTAAGGCTCTCCCAAACCCAACGGAAAAAACAACGTTTTCTGTGTCGGCTCCGGTGGTGTTGTTGTGGTACACACGGTATATTTTCAGCAGGTTATCACCGTCAGAAGGATCAAGCCGCATCGCCCATCGCGTAGTAAAATTGACAGTGCGCGTACCTGCGATGATCTGTTGAATCTGTACGGTATCAGTGATACTAATTGTGCCGTCCCCGTTTACGTCCAGCTTTTCATAGTCCACCAGTGTAGGCGTGACAGCCTTGATGTTGATTTGCCCGATGCGGTCAAGATCGGCCTGTGAATAGTCCGAATTCTGATATGTTGCGCCGCTTCCGATTGTGGATAGTTTTGTGTTGAACAGCTCCATATCTCCCGTGCTTAGATTCCACTTGCTTTTCCCATCCTGTGACTTGATAAGTACAGCCGTAAGCGTCCCAACGTCCATGAAATCAGCTACAATATGACCGTCCTGTGTGATTGCTGTTGCGTATGTCCCGTTGTAACCGTTGCTGCTGAAGCCAAAGCCGCCAATATTGAAGCGCCACACCTTTTGAGCGGTTGCAATATCGTCAGTATCCATGATAAGGAACTCAATTGGCTTTCCGTTGCCATCGTACACAAAGCGGATATTCCCACCAGAAGCGCCAGTAATAGCCTTTGTGGCGTTCTCGACTGCTGATGTTTCCCGCTGCCGGACTGCGCTGTTCGGATCATAAATCGCAGTTTGCAAAGATTTTACAGATCCTTGCAAAGACGGAATCACAGTTGACAAAGTGACCTTGTTTTTGCTTGCATCATTCGGATAGATGCAATACTCAACAATTCTATGCGCAACTCTTGTCTCGAACTTCTTATCAAGCAGCCACACAGCCTTATGCATCTGCAACTTCTGGAAGCTGTAGTCGCTGTCGATTGCAGCAACGTCCACAACATCGCACTCATAGCTGACAGCCGGGACAGCATTTGCGTCCAGCGTGGCTTGTGCATATTCAAGCAGGGATTCTTTGTTTGTAAAGCGTTCATCGCTGATAGCTACGCCATAGATGATTCTGTTGGAATAGGTATAGTTTTCAACGTAGTCTTTGCCGTTGTTGATGCTGGCGAAAGTCATTCCGTCAGCACCTTTCGCTCGTAGACGTGTGCAGAAGGAAGAACTGTCACCTGCAATGTCAAGCTGCCGAAGGTTCAATTCTTCCGCCAAGAAAGCGTATTGCGGCTTGTTGTCGGACGGGCAAAGGATTGTGACGGTCTTTGTCGCTGTGTCAAACATAGCGGTCACACCGGCCCATGTGTCTTCCACCTGTTCGATAATCTCCATCGGTGTCAAAGCGCCGGTAATCGTCCTGCGCGTTGTAACCCCGGTGTTATCAACAAGATTCCATCCGACAGACGTAAGAGCTGCCGACAAATGATCGTGCGGTGTTGCGCTCGCATCGTAGTCCGTTTGAACGGAACGCAGTTCATCAAGGTCAAGTTCACAAGTGATGTTGTTGCCATTGACAATCTTGACAAGATATGCCTGGTTCCGCGTGGTTTCGTGGACGCTCTGCTCATTTACGATCTTGATGTCATCGGGGAAAGAGAAAGACAGCTCATTGATGCCGTTGTATTTTTGTTTTATGCAATAGTCATCTACTGCAAGAATCGTCCCATCTGCAAGTACAAGCATTATTGTTCACCTCTTACATGAAAACCGGATAGTATTCAACCATTGCATTTGCGGTGCAGTTCACCGTATTATGTCCCGGAGAAAGAACAGGGAAGCTAACAAAGTCTGTGTCGGCAATAAGCACGGCTGATTCGTTCTTTGTCAGCTTTCCATTTAGCCCGTCAATGACAAGCACATCACCGACTGCGCATTTTGTGAATGTCACGCCAGCCATTGAAAAGGAACCTGCGGCAGCAACGGTGGCCGTAATCTTGAACGGCGTTTCCGGCACCGTAGAAAAGCACATCACGTCTGGTGTTTGCGCTGTGACAAGCTCCCCGCGCTGATATCCCGCGAACTCAAGCGTGAAGTCAATCACACCTTCCGCGAACTTCTCAACCTCGCCCGTGCTTGTCAGTGCGGCGACATAGCGCTTTCCGTTCGGAAGCGCTATATCAACTTCACTTCCAAAACACAAGGACAGCACCCATGACCGGAGGCTGTCAGCTTTGTCCGTTGTGTCTCGGACGATCCTGACAGGCAGCCTCAGCGTTTTCAGGCCGATCCTGGCTTTTGTGGCAACGTATGACGCACAGCCGCCAGAATAGACAGACCGGCTAATGGGCGCAGACGTGACGGTGTAGCCGGTGGCGATGTAAACACCATTGGATGACATTTCATGCCCGTTGATATACCATTTCATCATCTTGTCACCCCCTAACCAACTGAAGCTGTGCGCCCATATACGGTGCAACGAACCGCGCCAGTTCCTTTCCATTTGGCGAAACGACGGTAAGGTGGATGCTTCTATCGCTTCCCCAAGCACTGCTTGTGCCTGGTAATTCTCCGATGTGCGTAGACGCAGAAAGGCCTATTTCTGCGGCATCAAACGTCATGCTTCCTTCAATGTCTTTTTTTACAGATGCAAATTTTTCCCCGAATCCATCCCCAAGTCCCTCCGCCATAAAACCACCGATTCCAGCAAAGACTTTAGACGGGGATGCAATACCAAGGAAGTTCTTCACGCCATCAACAATGCCGCCGAAGAAACCTTTAACGCAGCTCCACAGCCAGTCACCCATGCTTGTGATGCCTTCCCATACTCCGCGAACCATATTCTTGCCAACTTCCATAATGTCAGGAATACCGCTCACAAGGCCGTTCACAACGGCATAGATAATCTGCGGGATTTTGGAAAACAGATCGGGTACTGCTTTAATCAGGCCGTTTGCAAGCGCGACAGTAAGTTTGATTCCACCATCTATCAACTTCGGCAGGTTCTCAATCAGCTTATCCACGATAACGTCAATAAGCTCGAGAACACAGTCAACAAGCAGATCGATGTTGTCAAGAACTCCATTCACAAGTGCCATGATTAAATCCATACCGGCAGCAATGATGCTGGGCAGGTTTTCAAGCAGTTTCTGCACAACCAACGGGATAATCGTTTGCGATGCCTGCGTGATAAGTTGTGTAAGCCCCTGAATAATTACATTTACACGCGGAATTATGTTCGCTCCAACAGCAACAAGGCTATCAACGAAATTGCTTGTCAGCGTCTCGAAATCTGCGTTTTCGTCAGCGATGCCGACAAGCAGGTTGCTCCACGCGCCCTTCATGGACGCAACAGAACCTTGGATCGTACTTGCCGCTTCGTTTGCCGCGTACCCCTGCATTCCGACCATTTCGATGTAATCGACAAGAGCGTTTTGGCAATCCGCAAAGTTTTCAATCTGGTATGCTGTGGCACGTCCATTTGCCGTGTTCCACTCGTTTACCTTGTCAATAACTTCCTGAAATCCCTCTTTCGTAGGCGTGATACCGATTTGCAGGTTGTCCAGCATGGTATAGTTGGATTTCATGATGCCGTTGAAGGCATTCTGCACGGCTTCCTGCGAATTGCCGGTTGCTGCTACAACGTCCGCTTCCGCGTTGATGATCCTGTCGGCAAGCTCTGCCGCCGCCTGTTCATTACCGCCAAGTGCCGTTTTCAGTCCAGTAGCAAAGCCGTTCACCTGCTGCAAATAGTCGTTCTGGCTCATTTGCACGGTACTGTATGCGTTCTTTGCCTTCTCTGCGATAAAATCATAGGCTTCGCCAAACATCAGCTCTGCGCCGCCCGCAAGCTGTTCATAGTCTGCATACGCTGCCATCGCCTGTTTGCTAACAGCTACAATAGCCGCGCCTCCTACAGCAACAGCCGCCGCGCCAACTTTGGCGGCAGTCGCAAGACCGCCTTTAAGCTTATTTGCGAGCGTTTCTGCTCTGCTACTTGTTTCTCCCAACCCCCTGTCTACGTCGCTGTTATCAACAGTGATTTTTACAAAAAGATCAAGCAGGTTCATTTTTTCACCACCAATCCGCACCGCGCGACCACATCGGCGGTAATCTCTTCGCACGTTCTGTTGTCTTGCTTTTTTGGCTCAATCATATCAGCGTATCGCGCCTTGATGTAGTTCCCGCCCGCGTATCGCGCCGTGTTTTCTGCCACAATGCGCAGCGCGTCCGTTACATAGATGCGGTATGCGTCGTTTCTTGCTTTTTCATTGAGCCGTGCCGTGCAGTATCGCAGGAACGGTTTTATTCGCTTTTGTCCTCGGTATTCTCCTGCGCAGAGCCAGAGGATTTCTCGCTCTGCGCCGAGATAAAAAGCGTGACGAATGCTTCGTCCGTCAACAGCTCCACCGCGTCCCGCGTCAGCTTCACAAGGTTCAGTGCGCCCCTGTAATCGTCCGCGCTCACGCCCTCAATAGCCGCAAGAATGGCAATAATATCGCCTTTGTGGCCCTTGAGCAGCGCTGGGAGCGCTTTTCGCGCTCTCTGCGTAGCAAACTGCTTTGCCGTCATGCCCTTCGGTATCGGTTCACGCCGAAACATGGCCGAAGCTTTTTCGTCCTGTGCAATATTGGCGATGGGGTCGATGACGTCCGCGATAACGTCAAACACCCGCTCGCCCTGAATGTCGGAAATTTTCATTTACGCCTCCGCCGTGCCGGCCTTGATGTAGATTTCAAAAGGAACGGTGTCCTGTGCGCTCATGGAATAGTGTCCGGTAAACTCAAACGCAAACTGTCCCTTGGCATTGTCCGCCGTCTTGAGCTGAAAGCCGCCCGTGGAAAGTGCGTTGAGCATATGGATAGCAATAAAGCCGCCGTTTTTCGCGCCGTTCTTGTCAGAGTAATCGCCCACAAGCCAGATATCGTCAAAGTCTGCGTCCTTGAGGTCGTTGCGCGGTGTGACCTTGGTCGTGTCGGTCATCCCGATGTCCGCCGCGCCGCACAGCCGCTTTGCAATGGCGGTATCGGCATTGACAAGCGTGCCGGTCATCTTGGCTTCCCACGAATCGATCTTTTTCAGCTCCTTCATGTTCTTCGGGCAATTGTCGATATCCTCGCCGAAGTCGGAGAAGGTCGGCGTCGCCGTAAAGGTCACGCCGCCGGTCGTCGCGCCGATCTGCCCCTCCACTCCGATTTCCCCGGAGGCAGGCGTGAAGTCGGTCGTCAGAATGCCCGCATTGATCTGAAGCTTCTGAAACGCATCAGAAGGGATTTTTGTAAATTTCATATCGTCGTCCTTTCATCAGTTCTGCGACAGAAACTCAACCGTGATGTTGAGATACCTCCGCTTGATGTTCTTATCGCTCTCGTCCGCGATGTTCTGGCACCACGGGGAGCCGCGCTTGATCCACATCGCGCCGCCGTCGTAAAAGACAAACGTACCCCCATATCCGATAGCGTCGGCGATTTCCTGCGCTTTTGCATTAGGCACCGCCTCGCCCTCGGTGTAATACCAGAGATTGACCGTCAGCGCAATTTCGCCGCTCTCCCATGATCCCGTGATCAGCTCATAGGTCAGCCACGGGAAAACCGCGTCCTCCGGCACGTTAGAGGTCGGATACGCCGGGAGGAATTGAGAAAACCACGCATGGAGAGCCTTGTCCTTTGTCATTTCGGCAGCTCCTTTCGCTCCGCAGTGAAGAATTTCAGCGCCTTGATGATTGCGCCCGCAGACCTCGGCGCGGCTTTTTCTTCGGGATTAGAGGTCACGCGATAGGTAATCCCCGTTTCCGTATCACGAAAATAGTCGTTGTACTCGATGGGCACACTCTGATTGACCAGCGCGGAATATACCGACGTAACTCCGTCCTTTTCCGCTTTTCGTGCCTCCATCGAGGTGTCAAGCGACTGGTAATTGAGGAACTCCGCGCCCTCTTCCCATACGGTGATGTAGCCGCCTGCGCCGTCAGGCGTGCGCTTTTTCTCCATCAGAATGCACTTGTGGGCAAAATCGTCCAGTAAACTCACGGTTCCACCCCCTTAAGCTTCCGCCAGTCGTTCAAACACCCACGGAACGCATCCTGCCAGCCGTTTAACGTGCCGCTGTCGCTTCCCGCGCTGCGTTTGGTGTAAGAGTAGCCCCCGAAGCTCTCGCTTTGATACGGGCTTGCAACGGCTTCACCGTTTTTTTCCTCCCACGCGGCGATATCCTCGGAAAGCGTCACAACCGCCTTTGGCACAGCGAGCGCCCATACCGTCCCAGCAAAGGTTTCGTCCGTCAGATCGGTCGCCGGATATCGGTGCAGCCCGTCGTTAAACACGGAGCCGACGATGCGGAAATATTGATTGGTCAGGAGAAAGGGCAGCGCAATGCTGCCATTCTCCACGGCGAACGTTCCCTCGTGGATTTCCACGAGAAACCAGTTGTTCAAGTGCCGTAAGACCTGTTCAAGCATTACGCCGCCCTCCTTATCACTCTGCGGTCACGCTCGCGTTGCCGCTCTTGAGCGCGTGGTAGTTGCCGTCGCACTCGACCACAGTCACAGTCTGGCCGCTTGCAATGGTCAGGTCGCTCTTGCCGTCCCAATCCTTCCAACCGGCAACGTTGTTGCCGTAAGCGACGGTCGCGGCAGAAGAGCCGGACGTGTACTTATACTTGTTGCCCGCAGCGGCCTTTGCCGGAGACACGGTCAGCTTGGTGTCGCCGCTCTTGGAGCCAGCAGCAGAGGTGACCGTCAGCGAGCCGAGCGTGCCGTTGTCGATGGTACCGACGACAACGCCATCAATGCGCTCGGCAAACAGCTCCATGCCATTGATGACAGTGTCCGATGCGGTCATGTTGGTGTAATCGGGCTCCTCGTGGATGCCGATGTAGCCGGTCGCGTCGGTGGTAAAGGTGAAGACCTCCTGCAGATCCGCGCCGTTGACGGGGATGTAGTAGAGAACGATGTTGTCCTTCGCCGTAGCGTAGATCTTTCCCTTGGGGACGCTGGCGTTCATGATGAGCGTGCCGAGGCCGAGGAAGTTCTCGACGTAGCTCATGCCGAATGCGGTCTGCACGGTGATGTTGGCCGTAGACAGGTAATCCGCAACGTCCAGCGGATTCATAAAGTAGACCGCGCCGATCTCGTCATCCTCGAAAAGGACCTGCAGATTGCCCCACGCCTGCGCAAGAACAGTCTGGAAGTTCTTACCGCTCACCGCGCCGGTGCCGGTCGATAGGAAGTCAAAGAAGCTCTTGCGGATGCCCTTCTGCACGTCCTTGAGCATTTCGTCGGTGGTCATCTCCACCGCCTGATCGTAGCCGCGGTCGGTGATCGCCTCGGCGGAGGTGGCCTTGCGCCACTTCTTGAGCGTGATCTCCTTGTAGTTCACGGCCTCGGTCTTGTAGTGGGAGAGGGGGATGGTGTCGCCCTCGGCCACAACGCCGCTCTCAAGCGTGCCGGTCGCCTTGTAGCTCTTGAGCACAGTGCCCGCCTGCTTGGCAATCTTGCGGGTAACGCCGAGCGCCTCCATCAGTTTCTTGATGGAGTACCCGAACATTTCGGTAAATTCGATCTCGCGCACGCGGGCGAGATCATTTTTCTTGATCAGATTGGTTTCAGCAGCCATAATTAGCCTCCGTTCTTGTTTTCAAAAAGATTGATGTTTGCAGCAATTGCCGCGCGGCGCTCCGCCCTGTCCTTGATCTCCATGATCTGATCTTTAGTCATTGCGCCGCCGCCGGTATTCGCCGGGGGAGTGGCTGGATTCGCGCCCTTTGTCTGCGTGGTGGAGACAAGCCCCTTGTAGGTGCCGTCTACGAGCGCATCAAGGGCCTTGGTGTCCTTGATCTTCTCGCCGTCCAGCTCCAATTCGGCCATTTCCTCGCCGCAGCCACGCATCGCAAGGTCGAGATTCGCGCCGGTGATGTTTTTGCTCTCAAAGTAAGCCCGCACGGCCTTTTCCTTTGCCGCCTTGCTTTCCTTTGCCGTGATGTCGGTCTTAAAGGCTTCAAAGGCCGAGTGTTCCTTCTCGTACTTCTCCTTATAACCGCCGTCACCTGCCTCCTTGAGGTCGTCCAACTCCTTCTGGACGCCGGGCAGCTTCTCTGCGTCCGCCTTATACTTGCTGACATCAGCTTTCAAGCCGTCCACGGTGTCGGTATGTGCCTCGATGATGGTATCCACCTGTTCGTCGGTGAGACCCATGCCCTTCAAAAGGTTGCGTGTAAGTGCCATTGTTCTATCTTCCTTTCCCTTGTCCGCAGTCCGTCGCGGCGATAGATTGTATAAAACCGCTGTACCTCGCGGGTTTTACCTCCTTGATAAAGTCCTTATCCATTTTTCAGCTCATCCTCCAATATCTCGCGGTATTGGTTCGCATGGTCGGCGGCAGCGGGTTTCAAAAACGGCTGTGCCTTGTTGCCGCGCGTGTAATGCCAATTGCCCTTCGCGTCCTGGTATACCCACGGCGTAGGCCGTCCGCCGCCGCCTTCGGCGTAAATGCCGGTGCCAAGTTCAACGTAAGCGGCGTAGGAATTATTCGTGCCGATGATTGCCGCTGGTTCCTGCTCGTATACCACATGGGTGATGCTGTTGCGCAGATTGCCGGTGTCAACGGGGCACAGCTTTTTCGCATATCCCTCTGCTACCAGCCCGCACTTTTCAAGCCCGCGAAGCAGCGCCGCCTTGATCTCAGCAGAAACCTCCGCACTGTGGTCTTGGATTTCAACGCTCATTTCTTTCTCCTGAAATACTTGTCAACGATTTTCAAAACCTCATCGGCGTATTGATTCGGCGTTGCCCCCAATTTTGCATAGGCAAAACATTCCGCGAGAAACTCATTTTGATTGGAAAAGGCATACTTTCCCAATTCGTCCGGTCGGTCATTTTTTGCGACCTTATAAACCTCTTCGATTTCGTCCCAAAACGCGAGTTCTTCGCCGTATCCATACAAACGGCTGGTTAATTCTTCGGACAGGGTATGCGCAAACTCGTGCGTTGTTGTATATACCCCGATTTGCCGGCGCCCCAATCGCGGGCTTTCGCCAGCCGTTGAAGATTTACGCAGCTCGGTAAACAGGCTGTTTTGGTCTTTGTAATATTTCTTAGGGTATTGCAGTGATACTCTTTCAGCCCTTGCACCAGAGCGCTTTACTTCTCCAAGTGCCGCGCGTCCGGAAGTTGTTACAATCTCGCTAAAATGATACCCGTATTCATCCCCCAACCGTAAAATCTGCTCCATATTTTCTTTTGCAAGGTCTAAATCCATTCCTGACAAATTAACTGTCTTTTTAGTTCTTTCCTGCATAATATTGGAAACGGCAGAAACGCTATCGGCACTTCGTATTTTTTCTATTGCTATTGTCAAAACATTTGTACTAACACTCTTTTTCCATCCCGCCCATTCCGCATAGGTCATATTCGAAATAACCTCTGTTTGCCCCGTAGCGGGGTTTCTGGCGCGTCTCTGCGCCGATGGGGTGTCTACGCCATCCACGGCGGCAATCAGCGTACAGCGGCAGTTATATATCTCCCACGGTGGCCCTTGCGGGTCGCCGGGGAAACGACAACCGTTTGAAAACTTCTTGTCCTGCGCCACTTGTTCGCCGTCAAGCATGGCGTGAGAGTGGCGTGTACGCGAGTCCAGCGTAGCCAACCATTCTTTTTTGAGCTTTATTCCCATCTTCTCCGCCGCCGCGTAGCTGTCCATGCGTCCGGCGTTCTGCGCTCCGGTGACGGCAGTTCTGGCCGTGCGGATGGCGGAATCGCGGCTCATGGTGGTAATGCGCTTTTGCAGGTCGTCCGCCATGTGCTTGATGCTCTTGCCCTGCAAGATAGAGCTTGTCACGCTTGCCGTGATCTGCTTCTTACCATATGCGAGGTCGATACCACGCTTTAAGGCGCGTTTCGGCGGGTAATACGGCATTAAGTCCGGCTGATCTACCATAAGCCGCTTTACCGTTTGCTCGTCCCACAGATCAAATCCGATATTCCCAGCGACCTGCTCGATGGTGTAAGCCGCATAATTGCGGTTCAGGCTGTAAATACCCGGCGTTGCATCGTTGGTATAGGAAACCGCCACGGCGTTTGCATCGGTCGCGCGGCGCGCCACCTTGTCGCGCATGGCCTGGTAGCGTTCCCCGCGTCCGATCTGATTCAGCCGCCATTGCTTATAGTCGGCCTCCGTCCATTCCTTACCGTTCTGCACGGTGCCGATCAGAGCCTTCATTTCCTCGTCGCGCTTTTTGAATTGCTCGAAATATGCGTCGATGGTAGCTTGCAGTTCTTCCCCCGCCTCGCGGTATAGTTTTGCAATCCGCCGTTCCAGCTTTGCAAGCTCCTTGTCGGTCAGCTTGTGGCCGAGGTCACTGTTCGCCATCGCCGCTCACCCCCGGCGCATCCGGTTCCGCAAAACTCCGGTCAATCTCTTCCGCCGCCTTGCGCTTCGCCATGTCCTCGTACTGGTCAATGTCGCCGTTGATCGTTAGCAGCTTCTTTGTGATGTACTCGTCATCGTAATACGCTGCGCCCAGAAGAATGTTCTGTGTTTCCTCGCTCTTGCTAATAATCTGATTACGCGTGTAACTCGGCTGATCCTCAATGCCTGCCAGGCGAAGAATCTCAACAATAAACCGCGTGACCTCGGATTCAAACTTGTCCGTTTTCAAATCCAGCGGCACATAGCTGGCCTTGATTGCCGTCGCCGTCTGGTTGCCGGC
>OQWM01001114.1_pt1 | contig 18394 bp, 8 predicted proteins | sample 1691531 | NCBI WGS metagenome assembly OQWM01 (sample SAMN03418257, study PRJEB22391) | human gut metagenome | biome: human-gut; feature: organic feature; material: feces | host: Homo sapiens | place: Tanzania | collected 2013-01
TGATACTGCCTTGGAGTACTATGATAAGGCAAGAAAGATACCAGTGCATAGATTATCCTCTGAAGCGTCTGGAAGCAGGTGAGACTGATCTGAAGGCTGCTTGGGGTGATGGCTACGGCCACCGTTCTAACAAATTCTTCTTTGGTGCTCCTTATCTCGATGGCAAGCATCCAAGTATCTTCCTGGCGCGTGGTATATATACCCGTCATAAGTTTATAGCATACGATGTAGATCCTAAGACTCATGCCCTGAAAGTTCGCTGGCAGTGGACCAATAACCAGCCGGGGTCTCCTTGGTATGGTCAGGGTTATCACAACTATATCGTAGCCGATGTGGATTGGGACGGACGTGATGAAATCGTATTCGGTTCTATGGTTATCGACGATAATGGCAAGGGACTTTCTACTACTGGTCTCGGTCATGGCGATGCTCAGCATGTAAGTGATTTTAATCCTTATATCCATGGTCAGGAGATGTTTGCTTGTAATGAGGATGCTCCTTCCAACAACTATCGTGATGCAACTACGAGCAAGATATATTATCGCAAGACTGATACCAATGATGATGGTCGCTGCCTGGCTGGTAATTTCTATAATGATATTCCGGGAGCCGTAGGTCACAGTGCGCATGATACGCCGATATCTACCATTACCAATGACCATGTAACAAGAAATACGAATGGTCTGAGCATGAACTTCCGTATCTACTGGGATGGCGACTTGCAGGAGGAGTGCTTCAATAATACAGAGATAACCAAACCAGGAAAGGGTACTTTGGAAACTCTTATGGGTGCCTTTTCCAACAACGGAACCAAGGCTACTCCTTGTTTCCAGGGCGATGTGTTCGGCGACTGGCGTGAGGAAGTGATAGAGCGCACGGGTAGCAACAATATCCGCATCTATACTACGACTACTCCGACTCCTTGGCGCAACTACTCGCTGTGGTACGATCATCAGTACCGCAATGCGATGGTATGGCAGCCATGCGGATACAACCAGCCTCCTCACACATCTTACTTCCTCGGTGAACTGGAAGGCATCACGATAGCTCCTCCACCACTCACCACTACGGGTCGTGAAGAGGTTTCCTCTACCATCTCCAAGTCTTTGGACGGCAAGCACGCCTTGCTTTCTATCACTGGCGATGCCACGGTAGCTGTGGCTGATGGTGCTGCTCCTGCTATCTTTACCGACAATGCTCCTTCATGGGTGCAGGGTACGGCTCCGAGCGAGTGCAGAGTCAAGGATACTGAAATCAAATATACCTACTATACTCATACCCTCACTGGCGGTGCTTTCTCTGGCAATATGCGCTTAGTGAAGCAGGGCGACGGTACACTCGTTCTTCCTAACGTAACCCAGACCTACACTGGCAAGACTGATGTATGGGCAGGTACGCTGCAGTTTGACGGAACGATGGAGAAGAGTCCGGTATGGCTGAACCGCTTTGCGGAGTTGAATTCCAACGGCGGTAACTTCAAGGGCGGTATCAAGGCTGACTATGGTTCTGTCATCCGTCCGGGCGGTAAGGATCAGGTGGGTACGCTTACTACTTCCGATCTCCAGCTCGGTTTCGGTGCCCGCATCGTCTTCGATGTGAACGGCGAGAATGTGGATAAGCTCGTGGCTGGCAAGATGAGTATCGAGAAGAAGAAATGGGAGAACGGTCCTCAGTATTCTGCTCCGGTATTCGAGTTTACATCGGCTCCTCAGCCTGGTACCTATACACTGGCAGAGGTAGGTGAGCTGACTGGCAACTTGGCTGACATCACCGTGGAAGGCCTCTCTGGCAAGAAATACAGTTTAGATTATGCTGATGGCAAGTTGACTATTACGGTGAGCGATTCACGCGACAGCGAGTCTGTAGTCTGGACTGGTGCCAACGGTTCTATATGGGACCTGATGGAGTCGGAGAACTTCAATTCTTCCGATAAAAAATTCGTTTCGGGTGATAACGTAACCTTCGATGATACTGCCGTTAAGTTTGCCGTAAAGATCAATGAGGACCTCGCTCCTGGCAACATCGTCTTCGACAATAACAGTAAGGTATATACCTTGTCTGGCAATGGTGCTATCGAGGGTAATGGCTCTGTTACTTTGAAGGGTAAGAGTGCAGTCAATATCAAGAATACCAACCGATATACGGGCGGTACCTATATTGATGGCGGTTATCTCCGACCAGCAACGCTTGCCAATAAGGACGGTCTCGAATATGGTTCATTAGGTGCAGCCGACAATACCATTACCATGTCCAACCTGGGTAAGTTGTGGTTAAATGCTTCCATGACTTCTTCTCATCCTATTGTATTGGGCGAGAATGGCGGTCAGATAGAGACTTATACAGGTACAAACCTGATTGTTAATGGCGGTATCAGCAAGATGAATAAGGGAGCCAACCGTGATCTCTACAAGTTGGGTAGTGGTACGCTGCAGCTCAACTGTGCAGCCGATTTCGACAAGCTCTATATCAATGCGGGAACAGTCTATGACTTCCAGGATGCCCATTTCAATGGCAAGACGATTGTGCTGAATGGTAGCAAGGTAGTGCTGCAGGCAAGTAACAGTATCTATTCCAGCAACACCGATAATGTGAATATCGATGTGCCTAAGGGTAAGTCTGGTATCTGGTATCCTGATGGCCGATGCGACTATACTGGTAAGTTGACTGGTGAGGGAACCATCGATATCTATGGCACCTGGATCCGCTGTCCATTCAATGGCGACTGGAGCAAGTTTGCAGGAACTATCAATGCAAAGCGCGGCGCAAAGAATGCTTACGAGCCTGTATTCGACTTCAACAATGCTTATGGTATTCCATTGGCTACGCTCAATGTAGATTCCCGATTTACAAAGGATTATGCATTCTGTACAAATGGCAAGAGCTTTGCTATCGGAGCTCTGACGGGTTCCGGCTATATCAGTAATGGAGGAAACTTCGGTTCGGGTACCAATACGTTGACGATTGGTGGTAAGGATACTGACTTTACTTTCAATGGTTCTATCAATGGTAGCTATGTAGTAAAGAATGGTACGGGTACATGGACTATTACGAGCGAGAATGTGCTTGCTAATGCTAAGTCTTTGAAGATTGTGGCTGGTGCTGTGAAGCTGAACAAGGCTGCAGCTACTACATCCATGACTTCTCCAACCATCCTCTATGTACAGGGTAGTGGTGAACTTTGTGGCGTAGGTTATTCTTTGGGTGTCAACCTTTTGAAAGGTGGTGTCTTGCGCCCAGGAACTAATAAGCCTGCAAATCAGACCAGCAATACGGGTGTAATCAATATCCAGAAGAACTTGAGTGCCGCTGTCGGTTCAAGCATTTATGTGAATATGTTTAAAGCCGATTCTCTCTATACTAAGCCAACAGGCAGCAAGGCTCTTGGTTGGGCTTATCTGAATGTAGGTGGCAATGCTACTCTGAATGGTACCATCTATGTCACATACAATGCGAATGGTTGGACTCCTGCAGAGGGTGACTATGTGCGTGTTGTTGACTGTGCAGGCACGATCAGCGGTACTCCTAAATTTGACTTGCAGGCGCTCCCTGCTGGTTTGGGTTGGGATACAAGCAAGTTCCTTACAGAGGGAGTTGTCTATGTAGCCAATACAACTGGTATTCGTGAAATCGGTTTCGACGCGGGTTCTTTCCAGGCAGATGTCTATACGCTCAACGGCTTCCGCATGACAAGTTTGCAGACTTCTATGGCTACTTTGCAGAGTGACTTGAAGAGTCGTGGTTTGGCTCCTGGCTTGTACATTGTCCGTACTGCTAAGGGAACTATCAAGGTTACCTTGAAGTAATCCAAGAAAAATTTTCAGTAAAGACTTTAGTTTGCTGGTTATAATATAGTTAATGAAATCTAAACGAGGGTGTGTCATAAGTCTATGGCACGCCCTCTTATTTTCTCATTTCTCCTTTCTCACTTCATTATCCCTTTTTACTTTTTTACCTTTTTACCTTTTTACCTTTAAAAAAGCCGCTGCCAAAAAATAGAGAAAAATAAGCAAAATATAAAGCGAAAATTGCATTATTTTTTTTACTTTTGCAGAGAAGTTCTAAATTTATAATAAATGTCTGAAAAGACAATCTACTGATGAGAAAAAGACAATTATATATTCTTTCGCTTCTTACTGTCTTTTGCGCTTTTGGAAATGATTGCGCTTATGGACAGGAGAGTAGTGATTATGGACAGAATGGTTTTGCTTATGGTCAGCAAAATAGTGCATTTGGGCAGAAACCTTCACAATTCCCGATGGAACGCCTCGACCGTGGACTGGTGGCTTTGCCGGCTGCCGGAAAGGGAATCTATCTCAGTTGGCGACTCCTCGGTACGGATAGCAAGAATGTCTGTTTTGATATAGAGCGGGATGGAAAAGTGATTGCTCATCATATCCGGGCAACCAACTTTACTGATGTAAAAGGTTCTCCTGCACATTCTTATCGCCTGATCAGTTATCAGGATGAGCCGAAGATGGATGCCCCGATGCAACGGGAGGTTTCAAAACCAGTGAAGCCTTGGACTGATCTGTATAAGTCGCTGCCCATCAACCGTCCTGAGGGTGGAACTGCTCCAGATGGACGTGCCTATGTGTACACCCCGAACGACTGTAGCGTGGGCGACGTGGATGGTGACGGTGAGTATGAATTGATAGTGAAATGGGACCCTTCCAACTCTCACGACAATTCCCACGATGGCTATACAGGCGATGTGATTCTTGATTGTTATAAATTCGACGGAACACAGCTCTGGCGCATCAATCTGGGCAAGAATATCCGTGCCGGTGCCCACTATACCCAGTTTTTGGTTTTCGACTTTGATGGCGACGGAAAGGCTGAGATGATTTGCAAGACTTCGGCTGGAAGTATCGATGGACAGGGCAGGTTTGTTAGCGAATCGGCTACTGATACAGAGATTCGTTCGCTCGATAACGCGGCTGATTATCGCAACCGTAGGGGACGTATCAAGAATGGTCCGGAACTGCTCACGGTCTTCAATGGCGAAACGGGTAAGGCGATGCATACCATCTGGTATAATCCTAACAGAGCTTTCGGTGTGGGAAGACAAGTGGCTGAGGGTGAACGACTTGAGGCTGATGGATTTCCTGCTTATTCGTCTGTTTGGGGCGATAAGGACAACTATGGCAACCGTGGCGAAAGATACCTCGCTGGCGTGGCTTATCTTGATGGAGCTGCCCATCGGCCGAGTGCCGTGATGTGCAGAGGATACTACACCCGTTCTTATCTCTGGGCAGCGGATTTCGATGGTAAGCAGTTGAAAACGAAGTGGTTGCATGCTTCTCTCACTCCTCACGACTGGGTGGTGATGGATGGCGAAGGCAAGGTAATTAAGGAGGCGCATGGTCTCTCTGCGACGGCCTTTGCACAGGGCGCTCATAGCCTGGCAGTAGGAGATGTGGATGGCGATGGATGCGACGAGATTACTTATGGTTCGGCTGCGATCAATCACGATGGAAGTCTGTTGTACTCCACAGGGCTCGGCCATGGCGATGCCCTCCATCTCGCAGATCTCGACCCAGACAGACCGGGTTTGGAAGTTTTTATGGTACACGAAGAGCGGCCTTATGGTTCTGATTATAGGGATGCCCGTACTGGCGAGATTCTCTACCGTACGCTGGATAGAGGTGATACCGGAAGGGGTGTGGCTGCGGATATTGACGGGCGGCATCGGGGCTTTGAAATGTGGAGCCTGGACAGTAAGGAAGTAAGGGATTGTCATGGAAATGTGATTGCTGACAATCCTTCACAAATGCCGGCGATGAACTTCAGAATCTACTGGGATGGTGACCTGCAGGACGAACTGCTTGCCAACGGTCGTAGACCGCATTTTGCTCCGTATCTGCAGAAATGGGACGGAAAGAAGGCGGTACCGCTGCCTTTGAGCAACGGAAAGCATCTCAGCGATATGGGACATTCTGTGAGCAACAACTGGACGAAGGCTACGCCTAATCTGCAGGCTGATATCCTCGGCGACTGGCGTGAGGAGGTGATCTACTGGGACGAGAGCGATGCCTCTCATCTGAATATTTTCACTACGAATATCCCGACGGAATACCGCATTCCTACGCTCATGCACGATCACATCTATCGCCTGAGTGTGGCTTGGCAAAATGTGGGATATAATCAACCTCCCCATCTGGGATATTATCTGCCTGATCATGCAGAAAGGATTAAGTGAAGAACGAAGAGTGAAGAATTCTCTTGTATATAATATAACGATAATAATTTGATAAAAATACGTAGCTAATGAAAAGAATATTGTTTGCAATGTCGCTGATGGCGGCAACAACTGCTTCTTTTGCCCAGGTGGCAAAACCGATGGAAGATGTAAACCATGTGATTGACAATACAGTGGACAGTCTCAACAAGGCGATGACCGCCCGCATTGTTCCTGGAACCAGCAGAAAGGGCAACAATCCTGTACTCTTCCTGATAGGCAACTCTACCATGCGCAACGGCACCCTGGGCAATGGAAATAACGGCCAGTGGGGCTGGGGCTATTACGAACACGAGTTCTTTGACGAGAATAAGATTACGGTAGAGAATCAGGCGCTCGGAGGCATGAGCAGCCGCACTTTCTACAACCGTCTCTGGCCAGATGTACGCAAGGGAATCAAGGCTGGCGACTGGGTGATCATCTCCATCGGTCATAACGATAATGGCCCTTACGATAGCGGTCGTGCGCGTGCCAGCATTCCAGGCATCGGTAAGGATTCGCTCAATGTCACCATCAAGGAGACGGGCGTAAAGGAGACCGTCTATACCTACGGCGAGTATATGCGCAAGTATATCAACGACTGCAAGGCGCTCGGTGCTCATCCTATCCTGATGTCGCTTACTCCTCGTGATGCCTATGATGAGAATGATAAGATTGTGCGCGTGAATAAGACTTTCGGTCTCTGGGCGAAGCAGGTGGCAGAGCAGGAGGGCGTTCCTTTTGTAGATCTGAATGAGATTTCGGCAGCCAAACTCGACAGTTACGGTCATTGGAAGGAGAAGTATCACTTCTTCAAGGACCATATCCACACCTCCCGTTTCGGAGCGATGATGAATGCCCGTTCGGCTGCAGAGGGATTGGCAGAGAGTAAGGACCCGAGTCTGGCTCCGTTGCAGGCTATGATGATCAATGTGGCTCTGCCGGTGGAGAATTTTCAGCGAGAGAAGGGCAAGCCGGTGGTTTTCTTTACTGGCGACAGTACCGTAAAGAATGCTGACAAGGAAGAGGATGGTATGTGGGGCTGGGGCTCTCAGGCTTATACCATTTTCAATCCTAAGAAGATTACTTGTGTGAATGCTGCCAAGGCGGGTCGCAGCAGCCGTTCCTACCTCAATGAGGGCAGATGGGAGAAGGTATATAACAGTTTGCAGCTGGGCGACTATGTGCTCATTGAGTTCGGTCATAACGACATCTGTTCCTTGACCGATAAGAAGATGCGCGGTTCCATTCCTTGTGCCAAGGATACTTGCAATGTCTATCAGATGCAGGAGAGCAAGCAGTTTGAGGTAGTTTATTCTTTCGGCTGGTATCTGAAGAAGTTCATTCAGGACGTTTACGAGAAGGGAGCTCATCCTATTTTGGTTTCCCTGACTCCTCGCAATGAGTGGCCACACGGCAAGATGGAGCGTCGCAACGATACCTATGGCAAGTGGTACAGAGAGGTGGTGGCAGAGACCGAAGTTCCTTTCCTCGACCTTCACAATATTGCTGCCGATTCTTATGATAAGATAGGTAAGGAGAAAGTGAAAGAATATTACAAGAAGGATCATACGCACACCTCTCTCAAGGGTGCTCGTCATAACGCAAAGTGCGTGGCGAAAGGATTGAAGAAAATGAAGAGCCCATTGGCTAAATATTTGAAATAATAATTTTGAATGAAATATATGACAGCAAAATATTTTTTCTACTCTGGCCTGCTGATGTTGCTTTCAGCTGCTGGCAATGCTTCTGCATCTGCTGGCAATACTTCTGCATCAGTCCGAGATACGATTTCTCTCGACAGAGGTTGGCAGTTCCATCGTGGGGATGTTTCCGACGTGAATATGCTGAAGAATTTGCAGGCTAACGATGAGGTAGTCAACCTGCCTCACGATTTCCTGATCGGACAGGACTGGGTGGCTCCAGATGCCAGCGAACGTCCTGATAATAGTGATGCTGGTAGCAATGTTCGCAGCCGTTTGAGTCCACGTGGCTTTAAGGAAATGGGTATAGGCTGGTATCGCTATGAACTGACTCCGAAGGCCGAGTGGAAGGGCAAGCGCATTCTCCTCGATTTCCAGGGCATCATGCTCGTGGGCGATGTTTACCTCAATGGTAAGCGAATAGGAGGTACTGACTATGGTTACCTCGGCTTTGATGTAGATGTGAGCAAGTTGCTCAAGTTTGGCGAAGTCAATGAGATTGCAGTGAAGGCAGATACCCGCAATCCGAACAACTCCCGCTGGTTTACCGGTGCCGGTCTTTATCGGGATGTCAACCTTATCGTCACCGACAAGGATTTGTATTTCCCTCGCCATCCGCTCTTCATCCGTACCGTCAACAATCAGGAAGTGAAGATTCGTGCTAACATCTTCAACCAGCAGAAAAAGGTAAAGGCTCCAGGAACTTTCATTCCTGTAGAAGTCAGAATTTTGAATGCTGAAGGACATGTGGTAGCGCAGCAGAAAACGGATGTGGATTTCAATGCCAAGTGGCGCGACAGAGAGTATGAATTGCCTGCTATCAAGATAGAGAATGCCAAACTCTGGTCGTGCGATACACCTTATTTATATACTGCCGAGGTTACGCTTTACGATAACGAGGGAAAGGTGGCTGACCAGATACGAGAACCGTTTGGCGTGAGAACCATCGAGATGAATCCGCAGCATGGTTTGCTCGTTAATGGCAAGAAGGTGCTCCTGCAGGGTTTTGCCAATCATCATACTCTCGGTGCGTTAGGTGCAGCAGCCTATCCACGTGCCATTGAGAAGCGACTCAAGATGATGAAAGAGTTCGGATTCAATCATGTGAGAACTTCCCATAATCCCTATAGCGAAGACTTCCTTAGACTTTGCGACAGATTGGGTATTCTTGTGGTGGATGAACTCTACGATAAGTGGTTGGCGCAGTATGCCGGTGGCAGAGTAGATTGGGAGAGTCTCTGGCAGAAGGATATTCCTGAATGGGTGAAGCGAGATAGAAATCATCCGTCTGTGGTGCTCTGGAGTTTGGGTAATGAACTGCAGCAGTATTCCAATCTGCCTTTCAACGACTGGGGTGTGACGGCTTATGAACTGCAGAAGCAACTGCTCCATCGCTACGACGACACCCGTCTCACTACCGTGGCCATGCATCCGCGCTATCGCAATCTGGATACTGATTCTATTCCAGCTGATCTGGCTGTGGCAACCGAGGTGAATTCCTATAATTATAGGTATATGTACTTCCCTGGCGACATGAAGCGCTATCCAGAAAAGACGTTCTATCAGAGTGAGGCGAGCACGGCTGCGATGGGTCCTAACTTCTACGAGATGGATCGTGACAAGGTGCTCGGGTTAGCTTACTGGGGCGCCATCGACTATCTGGGCGAGAGTATGGGATGGCCTGTTAAGGGCTGGAATCAGGGTGTTTTCGACCTGTCTCTGCAACCGAAACCGGATGCTTATTTCGTGAAAAGTATGTTCTCTGACGAGCCTACTGTGCATATCGGCATCATTGAGAAGGCTGGTGGCAATGTGCAGTGGAATGGCATCAATGTTTCGGCTGGCAAGCTTTCTGAGAACTGGAATCGGGAGGAAGGCGAGAAGGTTTCGCTCTATACCTATACCAATGGTGACGAGGTGGAGCTATTCCTGAACGGCAAGAGTTTGGGTGTGAAGAAGAATAGTGACGACCCTAAGTTGCGTGCTCGCATCAAGTGGGACTGCATCGCTTTTGCGCCTGGCACTCTGCTGGCTGTGGCCCGGAAGAATGGCAAGGTTGTGGCTCGCCATCAGATAGAGACTACGGGCGAGGCAGTGGCGCTGAAGATGGTGCCTGATGCTGAGACCTGGCATGCTGACGGACAGGATCTGATGCACGTGAGAGTGTATGCTGTAGATAAGAAAGGCAGGAGAGTGATGGATCTGAAGGATAAGAACGCATTCAGCAAGTTGGCTTTCTCGGTGAAGGGCGATGCGGATATCGTGGCGGTGGATAACGGAAATATCTATTCGGATGAGTTGCATGTAGGCAAGAAGCAGTTGAACAAGACTGCCGAGCGTGCGCTCTATCAGGGTTCTGCGCTTGTGATTTTAAGAGCAGGAATTCAGCCGTCTAAGGTTGAATTGACAGTTGCTTGCGAGAATGCGGTGTCTGGTCAAAAGTCTGCTGCATCGGGTCATCAGTCTGTTGCATCGGGCGTTCAGAAAGGTAATCTGAAAACAAAGAGAATCGTATTAGTTACAAAATAGTGTCTTGATAAAAAGTTCCTTGAAATCTTTTATTAAAAGGTTTTGGGGAATTTTTTTAATGGTTTTCTTGATTTTCTTTAAATGGTTCTTGCAATCTTTTATTAAAAGGTTTTGGGGAATTTTTTTTAAGGGTTCTTGATTTTCTTTAAATGGTTCTTGTTTTTTTAAGGGGTCTTGGATAGTTTCTTGAACCTTTCTTTCTTTGTTTATGCAAAAAAAACTGAAATTACTGATATTGATATCGCTGAGAGTGGTAAAAAACTGTTTTTTTTTATCTATTTTCATCCCGATAGGGTATAAACTAAGCTTCAAAAATATAGGCTACTCCCGATAGGGTATAATGATTCTTATAAAGTGGGCATTTGCTGTGATTTCGTGATAAATGCTCATTTTTTACTTATAATTATCTGTTTTGTTTTAATTTTTTGTTATATTTGCAGTCGAAATGACTTTGTTGTCGATTTCACACTTTAAAAAGTAAATATGCTGCGTTAAACGTATTATATAATAATTGGGTTTCTGCATCCATTTTGGGTTTCTGCATCCATTTTGGGTTTCTGCATCCATTTGGTTTCTGCATCCATATCGGGACTCTGATACAACTATGGATAGATTTATTAGTCGCAACAATAATATAACTATAAAATACCTAATAAAATGATGAAAAAAAGAATTTTCTCTGCAGTCTTACTTTCTGCTGCAATGTTTGCTCCTGCTGCGTTGCAGGCTTCGGCTATGGCTGCCACGGCTTCTTCTGCCAAGTCTAAGGCTTCTGCATCCCAGAAAACCAAGGTTTTGGACAATGGTTATCCCTTTGCTCAGGTACCTTTCACCAGTGTGAAAATCGCTCAGAATACCTTTTGGGGTGCGCGTCTGAAGGCAGCCAGAGAGGTAACTGTGCCATTAGCTTTCAGCAAGTGCGAGAGCGAGCACCGCTACAAGAATTTCGAGATGGCTGCCTATACCTTGCAGCATCCGGGACATGCCGGTCTCGATACCAAGGAGTGGGACGTGAGCAAGTTTATGGGCTTCTCTTTTGATGATACCGATGTCTATAAGACCATCGAGGGAGCCAGCTATATCCTGCAGACCTATCCCGACAAGAAGATGAAGGCCTATATCGACAGTGTGCTCAATGTGGTGGGCGCTGCGCAGGAGCCTGACGGATATCTCTATACCGCTCGAACCATCAATCCGAAACATCCTCACGGTTGGTCGGGTGCTACCCGCTGGAGCAAGGTGGAAGTGCTGAGCCATGAGCTTTATAATCTCGGTCACATGGTGGATGCAGCCTGCGCCCATTATCAGGCTACGGGCAGCAGAAAATTCCTCGATATAGCCAAGCGATATGCCGACTGTGTGATCAGGGAGGTGGGTCCTCAAGCCGGTCAGCACAGGGTTGTGCCGGGGCATCAGATAGCCGAAATGGCACTTGCCCGCCTCTATACCCTTACGGGCGAAAAGAAGTATCTCGACGAGGCTAAATACTTCCTCGATGCCCGCGGTACTACCTCTATCCACGATGCCTACAGCCAGAGTGACAAGCCTATCCTGAAGCAGAACGAGGCTTGGGGACATGCCGTGCGTGCCGGATATATGTATGCCGGAATCGCTGATGTGGCTGCCCTGACGCGTGATTCGGATTATATCAAGACCATCGACCGCATCTGGAACAATATTGTTTCCAAGAAGTATTATCTCACGGGCGGTGTGGGTGCCCGTCATGCCGGAGAGGCTTTCGGTGCTGACTATGAGTTGCCTAACATGACTGCCTACAACGAGACTTGCGCTGCCATTGCCCAGGTGTATCTCAATGAGCGCATGTTCCTCCTGCATGGCGAGAGCAAGTATATCGACTGTCTGGAGCGCACACTTTATAATGGTGTGATTTCGGGCATGAGCATGGACGGAGGCCGCTTCTTCTATCCGAATCCATTGTCGAGCGATGGCAAATACAAGTTTAATGCCGATGGTACCACCACCCGCCAGCCTTGGTTTGGCTGCGCCTGCTGTCCGAGCAATCTGAGCCGTTTCATCCCTTCATTGCCGGGGTATCTCTATGGCGTGAAGGACAAGGATATCTATGTGAATCTCTTTGCCGGAAATACTTCTACCATCCAGGTGATGGGCAAGGAAGTGGTGCTGGAGGAGACTACTGAGTATCCTTGGAATGGCGATATCAAGATTTTGGTAAAGAAGAGTGGTGTGAAAGGTGCCAATCTGCTGGTGCGCGTTCCTGGATGGGTTCGCAATCAGGTGGTTCCGAGCGACCTTTATAAGTATAGTGATGCCGAGCAACCTGCTTATAGCGTGAGCGTGAACGGTAAGGTTGTGGAGGGTGATCTGGCTGCCAACAAGGGGTATCTGCCTGTGAAGAATATCAAGAAGGGTGATGTGATCCGTATCCATTTTGATATGCCTGTACGCACGGTTGTGGCTAACGGAAAAGTGGCTGACGACAGAGGCAAGGTGGCAGTAGAGCGTGGACCATTGGTATATTGCGCAGAGGCTGTGGATAATGATGGTGCTCCTGTACTTCGCAGCGTTGTAGCCAAGAATCCGGCTTTTTCGGTGATAGATGGTTATAGCATCTCTAATATTGAGTCTCAGGGTGCTCCTGCGTTCTCTGTGAAGGCTATCCAGACTGATGCTCAGGTGCTCGATCAGGCTGCTGATGGCAAGGTTTCTGTGAAGAATCAGAAACTCACATTGATTCCTTATTATGCTTGGAATCATAGAGGTGCTAATCAGATGAATGTCTGGTTCTATCAGGATTTGCAGGTTTTGGAGAAGTAGGTCTCATCGATTCATTTTTTTGTTCATCGGATGACACGGAATTAATTCGGAGGTTTCCGGCTCGCAAGGTAGTGGGTCTGACGGTCATTCCCGAGGGCAGTTATCCAGTGGTCATAACGAAATCGCCCCGCTTCCGTCGCTGGCTACCGTTGCTGGTAGGCGTGCCGGGTTTCACAGGCATACGCATACATAGCGGCAACATGGCGGCAGATACGCGGGGCTGCATTCTTGTGGGTGAGAACACGATAGTGGGCAGGTTGACCTCCTCTCGTGCCACGCTGACGAAGCTCATCACCACCATCATGGCGGCGAGCGATCAGGGCGAGGCGGTCTGGATCACCATCGTCTGAATCTTATTGTTTACTTCACTAAAATCTTCTTGACGGCACCATTGCTCATCTTGACGATGTTGATACCCTTGGTCAGCTGGGCTTTGCGGGTACCGTTGGCGCTATAGATAGAAGTAATCTCTGCATTCTCGAGATTGTCGGAGGTATTGCTGATACAGTTAGTGATGTCCTCAATCGCTTTCTTGGTAGCTGCAATAGTTGTCTTGAGCGTATTGATGTCAGCGTTGGAGGTATCGAAAGTACCCTTGGCAGTCTCCTGCAATGCAGTTTTGATATCGCTCAGAACAGATTCCTGATCGTTCAGCTTCTCGTTCTTGAGCAGGCTTGCAGCCTCGGTGAAGAGGGAAGTATATTCTGCATAGACATCCTTCTGGTCGGCAGAAATGAAATACCAGTCGTTGTCTATAGAAGGCGCCAGGCTTGCCACGTATTTCTCACCGCTGACGCTGAAGTAGGCAGTTTCAGTACCTTTATTGAATAGTTTCTCTCTACTTTTAGTGAGTTTATAGCTATTTTCTGTAGAACCTTCTACGATGGTAAAATCTGTTGCTTTTCTGTCGTCAGATACCTCTGCATACCATACCAAAGGGTGCCATAAACTGGAATATTCCAAGAACAGACGATCTTTTGACTCATTATCGCAATTAAAACAACGGGTTTCATCGCCATTAATCGTCCAGACGTCTGCATCCTCGATATTTTTCACGGTAGCAGTCTTACCGGTGATAAAAGTCTTAGTAGCCACGTTGTAGATGTAAGCCTTCTGACCATTACCAACGAGTTTTACAGGTTGGAGCCAAGAGCTTTCAGCAGCAGGAGCGAAAGTTTCATTCTCGTTGCTACCATTTTCATTGCCTTCAACAGTACCATTTTCTGTGTTACCTGAAACATTCTGCGCAAGAGCAGTTGTGCCTACTGCCAGAAGGGCAGCGAGCATCATACCTTTGGCCATATTAGCCAGTGTGTAAATTTTCTTCATTTTTACTTGTTTGATTATTTATTATATTGAATACAATTTTTACCTGTACATTGAATACAATCCTTACCTGAACATAGGATATAATTCTTTCCTGAATATGGGATGCAAATCCCTTGATATGGACTATAAATCTCTGTTTACTAAGAACTTAAAGATCGTGTCATTTACTTACAGTCTGCAAATACGAAAAATACTCCCAGAGTAAATCTCCGGGAGTACTATTCACACAAAAAAACTATCTCACGATAGCGGTATACCGAAAATATCAATATACAAAATGCTTTTTTTTAAAACTTTATGCTTATTAAAGAGAAATATCTTACAAATCCCAGCCCACTGCACTGGCACCAAGTACCGCAGCAGAGCTGCCATCGAGAGTAGAGATCAAGAACTTAGCCTTGCCCCTGAAAATCTTCAATACACTCTTGTCGTAAGATTCCTTGAGAGGCTTCATCAGGAGGTCACCAGCCTTGGTAAGACCACCGAAGAATACGAATGCCTCAGGAGAACTGAACGCAGCGAAATCAGCGCAAGCCTCACCCAGCATCTTGCCAGTGAAATCATATACTCGCTTAGCCAAAGCATCACCCTTACCAGCAGCTACGCTGACATCATAAGAAGTAATATCTTCTGGCTTCATATCGCGAAGTAAAGATGGCTCATCGCTCTTCTCGAGGAACTCACGGGCTGTGCGAGCCACACCAGTAGCAGAGCAGTAAGCCTCCAAGCATCCCTTACGGCCGCAACCGCAGAGACGACCTTCCTCGCCGCGAACCATGACGACATGGCCCAACTCGCCTGCGAAACCATCGCAGCCATAAACCATCTTGCCATCGATCACAATGCCGGAACCAACACCCGTACCGAGTGTCACGTCGATGAAATTCTTCATACCACGAGCCACACCGTAGGTCATCTCGCCCAATGCAGCTGCGTTGGCATCATTGGTAAGAGCCACAGGCAGACCACCCAGCGCATCGCTGAAGAGTTTAGCCAAAGGCACTACACCATCGTGAGCCCAAGCCAAGTTAGGAGCGAACTCGATAGTTCCGCTATAGTAATTGCCGTTAGGAGCACCGATACCCATCGCCTTAATCTTATCGATACCACCCACGGTATCGATGATAGGCTGGAGAGCCTCCACGGCAGCCTTTACATAGTCATTAACATCATCATAACCACCTGTCTTGATAGCAGTAGTAGCTTTTATTTCGCCACGAGCATCTACGATGCCGAATACGGAATTGGTACCTCCCAGGTCCAAACCTATAACATATGGCTTAAGTGCATTCTCTGTCATGTTTTTCTATTTATTTAGTTAGAATTATGGTGCAAAGATATAAAAAAGTTTGTAACAAACAAAGTTTTACACGAAAAAATTACAAGATGTGGCCTTTTTTTTGTAACTTTGCGCCTTGTTATGAATTTAGTGTTTCCGATTCAGATAAATATACTTGATTTCATATTCAAGGGAATTATCATAGGTGTGATCGCCTCAGCCCCGATGGGGCCTGTTGGCATCTTGTGTATCCAGCGCACTTTGAACAAGGGCCGCTGGTTTGGTTTCGTGACGGGTGTCGGTGCCGCTTTCAGCGATATCGTGTATGCACTCTTCACGGGTTTGGGAATGAGTTTCGTGATGGACATTGTCAATAATGCCCAAAACAAGTTCTATCTGCAGATTTTCGGAGGCCTTCTGCTCCTGGTGTTCGGCGTATATTGCTTCAAGAGCAATCCTACGAAGAACATGCATCAGAGTAGCAAGAAGCAGGGTACGCTCTGGCACAATGCCATCACCGCCTTCTTCGTCACGCTCTCCAATCCGCTCATCGTGTTCCTCTTCATGGCCACCTTTGCCCAGTTTGCCTTCGTAGTGCCGGATATGCCGCTGGAGATGAGCGTGGGCTATCTGAGCATCATGTTCGGAGCGCTGCTGTGGTGGTTCGGTCTCACATGGCTCATCGACAAGATCAGGGGCAAGTTTGATACCAACGGCATCCTTATTATTAATAAGGTAATAGGAAGTATCGTGATCATCTTCTCGCTCATCGCACTCGTCGGAACCGTGTTCAATCTCTATCATCTCCCGGAATTCTAAGGGAGTATGTATAATTTCTAATTTGAAATATAACATTTCTAATTTCTAATTTCTAATTAAAAAAAGATGTTTGTAGCTCAGGAATTAAAGAAGAAAAGTATAGCAGAATACCTCCTGTATATGTGGCAGGTGGAGGATATCATCCGTGCCTGCGGCTGTTCGCTCCCGGTTATCAAGAAGCACTATATCGAAAATTTTGATTTCACTCCGGAACAGAAGGAGGAGGAAATCGACTGGTTTGGCAATCTCATCCGCATGATGAATGAGGAGGGAAAGCGCGAATCGGGACATCTCAATATCAACAAGGTGCTGCTCCAGGACGTGATCGACCTGCACGGCATGCTGCTGCAGAGCACCAAGTTCCCTATCTATAATGGCGAATATTACAAGGTGCTGCCATTCATCGTGGAACTGCGCAACAGGGGCGACAAGGACGTCAACGAGATAGAAACCTGTCTGGATGCCCTCTACGGAGTGATGCTGCTCCGACTGCAGAAGAAGCCGATTACCCCGGAAACAGAGCGTGCCATCAAGGAGATAACCACCTTTGTGGGACTGCTCAGCGACTATTATATCAAGGATCGCACCGAGGGATTGAAATTTGACGACGACGACATGTAGTTATACATTATTATATATACATTTTAAAATCATATAAATCATAGATGAAAGAAATAGAAAGAAGAAGAACGTTTGCCATTATCTCTCACCCGGATGCTGGTAAGACAACATTGACCGAGAAATTCTTGCTTTTCGGTGGACAGATACAGGTGGCTGGTGCCGTAAAGAATAATAAGATACGCAAGTCTGCCACTTCCGACTGGATGGACATCGAGAAGCAGCGTGGTATCTCTGTATCTACTTCTGTGATGGAGTTTGATTATCTCCCAGACGGACAGTCTGGCGAACCATATAAGGTGAACATCCTCGATACTCCGGGTCACCAGGACTTCTGCGAGGATACCTACCGCACACTTACTGCCGTGGATTCTGCCATCATCGTGGTGGATTCTGCCAAGGGTGTGGAGGCGCAGACCCGCAAGCTGATGGAGGTGTGCCGTATGCGCAATACGCCGGTTATCATCTTCATCAACAAGATGGACCGCGAGGGTCGTGATCCGTTCGACGTGCTCGATGAGTTGGAGGAGGAACTCAAGATTTCAGTTCGTCCACTTTCATGGCCTATCGGACAGGGCGCCCGATTCAAGGGTGTGTATAATATCTACGAGCACCAGCTCAACCTCTTTACGCCTAACAAGCAGCGCGTAACCGAAAAGGTGGAGGTGGATGTGCAGTCTGAGGAGCTCGACCAGCGAGTAGGTGAGCGCGAGGCTGCCCAGTTGCGCGAGGAACTGGAACTGGTGGATGGCGTTTATCCTGAGTTTGACGTCGAGACCTATCGCTCTGCCGAGGTGGCTCCTGTGTTCTTCGGTTCTGCATTGAACAACTTCGGTGTGCAGGAACTCTTGGACTGCTTCGTTCAGATAGCTCCATCGCCAAGACCTACCAAGGCTGAGGAGCGCATGGTGGAGCCTGAGGAGCCTAAGTTTACGGGTTTCATCTTCAAGATTACTGCCAATATCGACCCTAACCACCGTTCCTGCATCGCATTCTGCAAGATTTGTTCGGGCAAGTTTGTGCGCAATCAGCCTTACTATCACGTGCGCCTCGACAAGACCGTGCGTTTCTCTTCGCCAACCCAGTTTATGGCGCAGCGCAAGA
>OQWM01001115.1_pt1 | contig 18388 bp, 17 predicted proteins | sample 1691531 | NCBI WGS metagenome assembly OQWM01 (sample SAMN03418257, study PRJEB22391) | human gut metagenome | biome: human-gut; feature: organic feature; material: feces | host: Homo sapiens | place: Tanzania | collected 2013-01
AAGCTCAGAAAACACCACCTCAGAGCAAGCCTCCAAAGAACTGATATACGAGCGCAAAAGAGGTAATATTCTATGGAGCAAAACACCCCCATCACCGGCCGCATCCATTCGGTCGAAACGTTCGGCCTTGTCGATGGCCCCGGCGTGCGGTATGTCCTGTTTGTGCAGGGCTGTGCCATGCGCTGCCGCTATTGCCATAACCCCGAAACCTGGCCCTGCACCATTGGGGAGCAGCAAACCCCGGCCCAGGCCCTGCAAAAAGCCCTGCGTTACCGCACCTACTGGAAAAACAACGGCGGCCTGACCGTCAGCGGCGGTGAACCGCTGTTACAAATCGACTTTGTGTCGGAGCTGTTCCGCCTGGCCAAACTGCAGGGCGTGCATACCACCCTGGATACCGCCGGCCAGCCCTACACCACCGCGGAACCGTTCTATTCCAAGTTTGAGACCCTGATGCAGAACACCGACCTGGTGATGCTGGACCTGAAAGCCTTTTACCCGGACCGCCACAAGGCCCTGACTGGCTGCGATAACACCCCCATTCTGGATATGGCGCGCTGGATGGGCGAACATGGCAAAGCCATGTGGATCCGCCACGTTCTGGTGCCCGGGCTGACGGACGATGAAGCCGAGCTGCGGGAGATGAGCGATTTTATCAAATCCCTTGGCAGCGTGCGCCGCGTGGAGGTGCTGCCCTACCATACCCTTGGCCTGTTCAAGTGGGAAAAACTTGGCATCACCTACAGCCTGGATGGCGTTCAGCCGCCCAGCGAGGAAGCAGTTCAGCGCGCTGAAGAGCTGCTTTGCATCAAGGATTATCCGGATTTCAAAAAGTAAGGCAAACTGTGCCGCTAAACGCGAAAATTTATTTCAAAAACAGATAAAAAGTGCTTGACGAACCACTTGAAACATGGTATAGTATACGCATGGTTAGCGATGACTAACCGACAGGGCCGCTTTTGCTGGCGGCGCATGGAATGCCTCCCATCGCCGTGGCCCAGAAAAGGAACAGGTTTGCTCCCTGCTCCTGTCAAAGTCAGGCAGTTCTCCGTTTCAGGTGTTTGCTCTGCACCTTTTTCATTGCCTGAATCAAAACAATATAGCCCTCTCCCCAGCTGCTCCTTGGGAAGAGGGCTTTATTGTTTTGTTTTTATGTGGAGGTTGGGGAAGAATGGGGGCGGGTGGAAGATATAAATTACGGATCCACGGTGTGGGCCGCGCCGGTACCTCTACCGTGTTCCCGCAGGCTGTATTTGCCCTGTGTGATGAGGAAGGCCCCCATTGTGGAAGCGGGCGAGTATTCCGTTTGTGTCGGCGCAAGTCAGCCCGATTCCCGCAGTGTAAAGCTGATGGGTCAGGCTCCCGCCAAACGGAAGGTCTGTCAGATCCAGAAAGCGATTCTGGATCTTTAATAGCAAAATAAATATCCTCAATGGGGCAGATGATCTCCCAGGCAATATGCCAGTGCTGTGGAAAACCGCACGGAAGAAGACACGTCAAAGTCAACGGTTTCGGTTGTCCCGTTAAGCTTTTCGGTCATAGAACCCTTTCTTAAAGCAAAAAATGATAATAATAAGTACTTAAATTGTGCCGCACTTGTTCATCTTCACCAATATGGCCCGTAAGCGGATAAATGAACAATAACGTACAGCCGTATGTTTGCTGGCGTAAATTAGGAATAATGCACAATTATAAAAAGTAAAATAAAAACAAAAATTCGGTAAATATGTGGGATTTGGGCGCACGCCCGGCCATTTTGTGCCTGAAAGCCAGCGGCACTGCACTGTGTGATTCACAAAGACTCTACGCTGCCTGGTGCCGGCAAGCCGGGCAGGAAGATTCAAAAGCGAAAAGCAAAACCGCGAAAAAACGATGAAAATAAGACGCGGACCCAAGATGCAATATATCCTGCTGTTTTTTGATAATTATAGCTAAAATGATTGAAAGCCGCATCTTAATATGATAGAATGTTATGACATAAAGAGAGAAAGAAAAAAGCCGGTTTTGCCCTGCGGGGAAAAGGCCTTTGCGGGCTTGCAGGCAAAACGGCATTGCGGCAGCGTCGCCGCAAAATACTGGTGCTGCCTTATCAACGGGGCGCAGCGGTATGCAGGCCGGCGGGCCTGGGATATGAAGAAAACTTGGAAGAAAAGGGAAACAGGGTATGATTACAAAGCGCGAAAAGCTGCAGTATGTCTATGTCTTTTTAACAGACCTTGCAGCTCTGGCCGCCAGTGTGATTCTGGCATGGCTGATCGTTGGCGGCATTATGGGGCAGCTGCTGCCTTACAGTGTTCTGGATTGGGTTCAGGCGCTGGTTTTGCTGGTGCTGGCCTATACCGTTACATTTTTCTGTTTTGACCAGACGGAAAACATTGTCAAGCGTACCCGCGGGCAGGAAGCCAAACTTTCCATCAAGTCCAACCTGCTGATGATGGTGATCTATTCTGCTTTTCTGACGCTGTCCAAAGCGGTTTTGCTGGATTCCCGCTATTTTCTGGTGGGGGTCGTGTCGTTTAACCTCTTCCTGCTCCCGGCGGCCCATGGCCTGCTCAAAAAGCTGCTGGTAAAAGCCCCTGACAATCTCCAGAACGAAACGCTGGTTGGTATTGTTACCACCGGTGACCGTGCAGGCAAGATGATCCGTGAGATCAGCAACGACTGGTCCCGCCGTGTGTGCGGTGTGGCCCTGCTGGAAGCCACGGGGGATGCAATCGGTACCAAGGTGGAGAATATTGAAGTAAAAGCCAATTATGATACCTTTATGAACTGGCTGCGCCGCGCCGCTTTGGATGAAGTGTATATCGATGTTCCGATGGACAGCGGCGAATCCTTTATCCCGTACCTGGAAGAGATGGAAAGCATGGGCCTGACCGTGCATTTCCGCCTGCCGCTGCTGGACCGCATTGAGGAAAGCTGCTGCAACGAAACCAGCTCCGCCCGCCTGTGCCGCGATCTGGGCCGCTGCGCTGGCGGCAACCTGGTTACCATGGCCACCATTGAACCCAAGCTGCGGGACCAGATCCTGAAGCGCCTGATGGATATTTTGGGCAGCCTGGTGGGCTGCATCATCAGCATCCCCATCATTGCCATTACAGCCATCCCCCTGAAACTGGAAAGCCCCGGTCCGCTCTTCTTTAAGCAGAAGCGAGTGGGCCGCAACGGCCGTGTTTTCTACATCCATAAGCTGCGCAGCATGTATATGGATGCCGAGGAACGCAAAAAGGAACTGATGGCCCAGAACGAGATGAACGGCCTGATGTTCAAAATGCAGGATGACCCCCGCATTACCAAGGTGGGTAAGTTCATCCGCAAAACAAGCATTGACGAACTGCCGCAGTTCTTTGATGTTCTGCGCGGAGATATGAGCCTTGTCGGCACCCGCCCGCCCACGCTGGACGAGTATAAACAGTACGAAAGCCACCACAAGCGCCGCCTTTCCATGAAACCGGGCATTACCGGCCTGTGGCAGGTCAGTGGCCGCAGCGATATTGAGGATTTTGAGGACGTTGTCAAACTGGACGTTCAATATATTGATAACTGGAGCCTGTGGGGCGATATAAAGATCCTCTTCAAGACCGTATGGGTCGTCTTTGCCGGCCGGGGGGCAAAGTAAATCGTTAAGTGCGTGGAATGGGAACCTAAAATATAAAAACATCAATCCGGAACCCATTCTTTCAACACAATAAGCGGAGCAGGGAACTGCTCCACTTTTTTTACAACAAAAACGCAGGAGGGTACTTTGACTATGGCTGCAACGCAAAACAGGGATATGGGGAGCGGCAGCATTCCCAAGCTGCTGGCCCAGCTGGCACTGCCCGCGGTGGTGGCGCAGGTGGTAAACCTGCTGTATAACATTGTGGACCGCATCTATATCGGCCATATGCCGGAGGTCGGCGCATCCGCGCTGACGGGCGTTGGCCTGTTTACCCCCATTTTGATGCTGATTACCGCGTTTGCCATGCTGTGCGGCTCCGGCGGCGCGCCCCGCGCGGCCATTGCCATGGGCCGCGGCGATGACGATGCCGCCGAAAAGATCATGGGCAACTGCTTTACGCTGCTGCTGATTCTGGCGGCTGTGCTGACCGTTGTGTTTTATTTCGCTGCGCCGTCCCTGCTGGTGCTGTTCGGTGCCAGCGAAAAAACGCTGCCTTATGCGCTGGATTACGCCCGCATCTATATCATCGGCACCATTTTTGTGCTCATCGTTATGGGCATGAACCCCTTTGTCACCACCCAGGGCTTTGCCACGTTCAGCATGATGACCACCGTGATCGGCGCTGTGTGCAACATCATCCTGGACCCCATCCTGATTTTTGCCCTCAATATGGGGGTGCGCGGTGCCGCCACGGCGACTGTCATCAGCCAGGCGGTGGGCGCGGTGTGGGTGCTGCGCTTTTTGACCGGCAGCCGCACCAGGCTGCGCCTGAGCGTGAAAAACATGCCGCTGGTGGGAAAAGTCATCGGCCCCTGCCTTGGGCTGGGCGTTTCCACCTTTGTGATGATTGCCACCGAAAGTATCCTTTCCATCAGCTTCAACTCCAGCCTGGCACGCTATGGCGGCGATATCGCCGTCGGCGCCATGACCATCATCACCAGCGCCACCCAGCTGCTCAGCATGCCGGTGCAGGGACTTTGCCAGGGCGCACAGCCCATCATGAGCTTTAACTTTGGCGCGGGCAAGGGTGACCGCGTCAAACGGGCATTCCGGTTACAGTTCATCATCTGCGTGGTATATGCGGTCGCGTTCTGGGCCGCCTGCATGCTGGTGCCCCAGATATTTGCGAGCATCTTCTCCACCGATCCGGAACTGGTGCAGTACACGGCCTGGGCCATGCGCGTTTACATGGCGGGCATTTTCTCCACCGGGTTCCAGGCTTCCTGCCAGCAGAGCTTTGTGGCGCTGGGCCAAGCGAAGATCAGCCTGTTCATGGCCTGCCTGCGCAAACTGATTTTGCTGATTCCCCTGATCTTTATCCTGCCCCTGATTTTGCAGGACAAAGTCTTTGCCGTTTTCCTGGCGGAGCCGGTCAGTGATATCATCGCGGCAATCGTAACCTGCAGCGCATTCTTTATCCGCTTTAACAAGATTCTGGCCACCAGCCAGAAAAAGGCGTAAGAATTTGTGGGATGCCCGCCCCCGCCGAAACCCTGGCCCCGATATTTTATTAAAAATTGTACAAGAAACAATAAAACTGTTTGTAGGGGGCGGTGTCCCCTCTGTCGTTCCGCGACATCTCCCCGCCCCGCGGGGAGTCACCCTCAAGGGAAGCCAATACACAAAATAAAGTTATTTGTAAAGTTTTTAATAGCATCCACCACAAAGCCCCGGAACGGTCGCTGCGCCCGCCAACCTAAAAGGATAACGATTTTACCCAAAGGCATGTGCTACATTCCCGCACATGTCTTTTTGTTTGCATCATAGCAAACTGTTTACCCGGCGCACCAAATTTGCCCAGTTGTCCTGCCTGCTGTTGACGGACAAATTTCCGCCAAAACTCAGCATTTGGCGCGTCAACGGCCAAACAAGGCGCGTGTTCCCCAAAAACTGTATCCGATAAAAAAGCAAATTACGCACAGCCAACCTCAAGCCCGGCAGGGCAGGGGATGGCAAACGGTGGATTTGGTGTTATAATTTCTGTGGAGTAAGGGCGCTGGAAAGCCAGCGGAAAGGAACTGACCATGAAAGGCAAATGGATGAAAATAGTACGGCAGTATACGATCATCACGCTCGGCATTAGCATGATGGCGGTGGGGGTGTATTTCTTCAAATTTCCCAACAACTTTGTCTTTGGCGGTGTGACCGGCGCGGCGGCACTGGTTGCCAAGCTGACCCCGATTTCGGCCAGTGAGTTTTCCGCCGTGGTCAATATGCTGATGCTGCTCCTGGGGCTGATTTTTCTGGGCAAAGAGTTTGCCTTGACCACCGGTTATGCCACCGTGGTGCTTTCGGCGGAATTGATGCTGTTGGAAAAGGCCTGCCCGCTCAACGAGCCTTTGTCGGACCAGCCCATGCTGGAACTGATTTTTGCCATTGCGCTGCCTGCCATTGCTTCGGCATTGCTCTTCAGCGTGGGGGCTTCCAGCGGCGGCACCGATGTGATTGCCCTGATCGTGGAAAAATACACCCACCTGCACAGCATTGCGGCGGCGCTGTTTTTGACCGATCTGGTCATGGTGGTGGCGGCCTGCTTTGTGTTTGACCTGCACACCGCGCTTTACTCTTTCGTCGGCCTTACCGTTAAATCCCTGATGATCGACGTGGTGTTGGAGCGCATGAAGATGTGCAAAGCTATCTTGATCGTCTGCGACGACAAGGAGCCGATCTGCGACTTTGTGAATAAGGAACTGAACCGCGGCGCAACATACACCCCCTGCAACGGTGCATACACCAACCAGCCGCGCTACATTATCTATACTACCCTGACCCGGCACGAAGCAATGCAGCTGCGGGAGTTTATCCACAAGGAACACCTGAACGCCTTTATGTCCATGCTGAGCACCACCGAAGTGTTCGGCAAGGGCTTTGACAACGCCTGAAACCCCGCGCATACCGCACAGTTCAAACGCTGTGCGGTATTTTTTTGTACTGAAACGCTTGACAAGAATCCGAAATCGGATTATAACACATTACACAGCGGTGCACAAATATAGCATCGCCGTTTCGCTGTGAAGAATAGGAGAATGATAGTGTAATGCCGGAAGAACACCATCTCACTGCCCGAAATCTGTTGGAACAGATGAACCGCCAGTTCAATGAATGCAACGCCCTTTATCATGAGCTTGCCGTGCATTACGGTGTTTCGGATACCGTGTTCTGGCTGCTGTATTCACTGTATAACAGCAGCGAACCGCAGACCCAGAACCGCCTGTGCATGGAATGGAACCTGCCGAAGCAGACGATGAATTCAGCCGTGGCTTCGATGGTCAAGCAAGGACTGCTGGAACTGGAACCCGTGCCGGGCCGTTACAGCGGCAAACTGCTGCACCTGACGCCAGCCGGGCGGGAACTGGCAGCCAAAACTGCCAAACCTGTGTACAGCGCAGAACAGGCGGCGCTGGAACAGCTGGGCATGGCGGAGGCTGAACATTTCGTTCGCCTTGGCCAGGAACACCTGAACGCCATCCGCACGGAATTTAACAAAATTTTACAACAGGAGAAAATATGAATCAGCGCATCCAATTATCGGACCATTTTACCACATCGCGCATCCTGCGCTTTGCAGCATCCCCTATCATCATGATGGTGTTTACCTCCATCTACAGCGTGGTGGATGGATTTTTCGTTTCCAACTTTGCCGGCAAACAGGCATTCGCTGCCGTCAATCTTATTATGCCGTTTTTACAGGCATTTGGCTGCATCGGCTTTATGCTGGGCACCGGCGGCAGCGCTCTGGTTGCTATGACGCTGGGCACCGGCAACAAAAAGCGCGCCAATGAGCTGTTTTCCATGCTGGTCTGCGCCACTGCGGTGCTGGGCGTGATTTTTACGGTGGTTGCCCTGCTGGTGCTGCGCCCCGCGGCTGTTCTGCTGGGGGCCACTGCGGAACTGCTGGATGACTGCATCTTGTACGGCACCATCATCACGGTGTTCCAGACGGCGTTTATGCTGCAATTTTTGTTCCAGAGCTTTTTCATCACGGCCGAAAAACCCAAGTTGGGCCTTTTCTTTACCGTGGCAGCCGGCCTGACCAACATGGTGCTGGACTTTGTGTTTGTCGGTGTCATGGGGCTTGGCATCACCGGTGCTGCAGCTGCAACGGTGATTAGCCAGCTGATCGGCGGCATCGGCCCCATGTTCTATTTTGCCCGCCCCAACAACGGCGGCCTGCTACACTTTGTGCGCCCGGTGTTCAGCGGCAAGGCGCTACTTAAGGCCTGCACCAACGGCTCCAGTGAACTGATGACGAATCTGTCCGCCTCTTTGGTAGGCGCGCTGTACAACTGGCAGCTGCTCCGCCTGGGCGGCGCCGATGGCGTGGCTGCTTACGGCGTTATCATGTATGTCAGCTTTATCTTTGCCGCCATCTTTATCGGCTATGCCCAGGGCTGTGCCCCGGTCGTCAGCTATCATTACGGTGCAGGCAACACGGACGAGCTAAAAAACCTGCTGCGTATCAGCCTGCGGGTCATTGCCGTGGGGGGTGTGGCGATGCTCTGCTTCAGTGAGCTGCTGGCCGCCCCGCTTTCCCGCTTCTTTGTGGGTTATGATGCGGAGCTGCTGGAACTGACTGCCCTCGGAATGAAGCTGTATTCCCTCAGCTTCCTGCTCTGCGGTTTTAACATCTTTGGCTCGGCATTCTTTACCGCGCTCAACAACGGCATAGTATCCGCCGTTATTTCTTTCCTGCGCACCCTGGTGTTCCAGGTCACCGCCATTCTCGTGTTGCCCCATCTGCTGGGCATGAACGGCATCTGGCTTTCCGTTGTGGCAGCCGAGATCGCTGCGTTGTTTGTCAACGCATTCTTCCTGGTTAAAAACCGGAAAAAGTACCAGTATTAACGCAAAAAATCAACCCCTGCCTGAAAGATGGCAGGGGCTGATTTGCTTTTAAGGGATAGAACTTTGAAAGATACCACAGGCGCTGCAAAGGATTTGTAGGGGACGATGCTCGCATCGTCCCGTATGCCGGGCAATGCCGAAGCAATAATTTTATCCCGTGCCACGCTCCGCGCTCTCTGCAACGTAAAACAAAAACCGCCCCTGCCGAAATACAGCAGGGGCGGTTTTGGCATTTATGCAGTTTTACGCATCCGAGCGGGAGTAGCAGTTCTTCATCTGGCAGCTCAGCTCATACAGCACTTTGTCCAGTGTGTCGGCGGCCAGGCCGCGGATGGTATCGGCCATGGCTTCGTTGGCCTGCTCGCGCAGGGCAGCGCGGGCGGCAACATCCTGTTCGCGGCGCAGCTTGGCATCGTAAGTATTGATGTTCGCATGCCCGGCGGAAGCCGCCGCCAGCTGGTAGCGCTCAATATGGAACACCGATTTGCTGTAGGCAGCATCGGCCATGGCGGCGATCATTCGGCTGTTCCAATAGAAGTTGTCGGTGGAAACCGCGCCCGTAGTGTTGGAAAGATACGCAGGGGTGGTGGTTACATTGGCATAGAACGGCACCATCACATTGAACGCGTTGGAAGCAAAGGCGATCCATTCCAAAACGCGGGAATCCTCCGGCTGGTCGGGGCGCATCTGGATCAGGGCCATAAAGTCGTTGCGGTTAATGCCGATGGAGCGGAACGCGCCTTTCTGGTCCGACTGGCCGTTGCCATACGGGTCATACGGCGTGCCCTGATAGTGGGAGGATAATACGTATTTGACATCCTCCGGCGTGATCTTCTTTTCCGGCACCATGCACCACGGCAGGTCATCACTGCGGGGTGTGTAGTCGGCGTTGGGGCCGTCCCATTTCTTGCTGTGGGGGTTCAGAGTGCGCAGCATGAACCAGGCACGCGGCGTGTTGTACACATGGTCAGAATCATCGTGGCTGCCAAAGGCGTCCCGCGGGTTCAGTACCCCGTTCCAGGAAAGATCCAGATGGTTGTTCTCGATAAAATCATCCAGGTCGGCGGAGCAAAGGTGGTTCTTTTTGGCGCCAAGTGCATCTTCCAGATCAAACTGGTCAATGCCAAGCTGGTTGGGCATCACCACATAGGCATCGTCCGGAACGCGCTTAGCGATCCAGTGGTGCCCGCCGATGGTCTCCAGCCACCAGATTTCGTGCACGTCCTGGAACGCAATGCCGTTCATCTCGTAAGTGCCGTATTTTTCCAGCAGCTTGCCCAGCCGCAGCACGCCCTCGCGCGCAGTGTGGATGTAGGGCAGTACCAGATAAACAATGTCCTCCTCGCCAATGCCGCCGGGAACTTCAGGCTGGCCGTCCTTGGCGGGGATATACTCCACCAGCGGGTCAGCGCCCAGAACGCGTGGGTTGGAGGTGATGGTTTCGGTGGCGGTCATGCCGACACCGGCCTCGTTCACGCCGCCTGCGGCCCAGATGCCCTTGCCCTCCACGGCGTTGGGCATTGCGGTCATCCGCATCGGGCTGCTGGGCAGCTCCACTTCCACATGGGAAAGTACCGACCGGTACACGGCCGGGTGCTCCTGCGGGGGAACGACCACGAACTTTTTGGGGGTGAAATGCCCGGAACCGGAATCGTCATTGCGGGCAATCATGGTAGAGCCATCATAAGAAGCTTTTCTGCCAACCAGAATTGTTGTACAAGCCATATTAGAATGCAAGTCCTTTCTGTATGCTGCGCACCGGAGAATCCGGCACGCAGGAAATGATATGGTTTATGATACTTATAGAATAATCGTTTGCTGCCGTAAATACAACTGGGCTGCCGCAAAAAAATTATGCAGTTTGGACGCAGAATTACTTGCCGACATGTACAAAGTATGATATAAACAAATAAAAGGATATCATGTAACTTTAAGGATAAAGAAGGGGAAACCGTGGTAGAAATTCTTACGCATGCCGGGTGTTTTATCGGCATCATTCTGTTGGGCTGGGCGCTGCGCCGGGTCGGATTCTTTAAGGAGAGCGACTTCCATGTGCTCAGCAAAATTGTGATCAAGATCACCTTGACGGCGGCGATCGTGACAAACTTTTCCGGGCGGGAGATGCAGACCTCCATGCTGCTGCTCACCCTGATGGGCTTCTGCTTCGGTGTGCTGATGATGATCGTTGGCTCGGTTATGTATCTTCCCCAGGGGAGGGAGCGCCAGGCGTTTGCCATGCTTAATGCCTCCGGCTGCAACATCGGCAACTTTGCCATGCCCTTTGCCCAGGGCTTCCTTGGCCCGGTGGGCGTTATCGCCGTCAGCCTGTTTGACTGCGGCAACAGCATGATCTGCCTGGGCGGGGCTTACAGCATTGCCAGCATTGTCAAATCCGGCGATGGCAAGTTCCGCATCAAGCCGATTTTGAATAACCTTGTGCACAGCATCCCGCTGATGACCTATATCTTCATGACGATCCTGGGCCTTCTGCACCTGAGCCTGCCTGCCCCGGTTGTGGAGTTTGCGGGCATTGTGGGCAACGCCAACGCCTTTATGGCCATGCTGATGATCGGCGTGGGTTTCCACCTGAACGGTGACCCGTCCCAGATCGGGGATATCATTAAAATTCTGGGCGTGCGGTACATCATCGGCATTGCGTTAGCATTGGCAGCCTATTTTATCCTGCCGCTCCCGCTGGAATACCGCCAGGCACTTGTGATCGTATTTTTGGCCCCGGTGGCCAGCGCCAACCCGCCCTTTACCGCGCAGATGGGCAGTGACTTCGGCCTTGCCAGTGCGATCAATTCGGTTTCTATCATTGCCAGTATCGTTTTGATCACAACCGCATTGGTTATCATGCTGTAATCCATCCCCCTGTGCAGACCTTACAAAGCTGCACGGGGGGATTTGTTCAAATAATTAAAATGCAGCATTCCTGAACAAAAGTCCAGAAATTTAAGCAAAGCGGTCTATCTTTCCGGGGCGCGCTTTGCTATACTAACAAATAAGAAATACGGCATTCCGCTTGCCAAAAAGGAGTCCTGCAATATGTCCAACTTTGTACCGGAAAAGACAGCTCTCGGCATCGAATTCGGCTCTACCCGCATCAAGGCAGTGCTGATCGGCCCGGAGCATACCCCGCTGGCACAGGGGGATTATACCTGGGAAAACCAGCTGCACAACGGCATCTGGACCTACCCACTGGAACAGGTCTGGCAGGGCCTGCAAAGTGCTTACGCCGCCCTTGCCGCCGATGTGCAGCAAAAAACGCCGCTGGAGCTTTTTGAGGAGCTTTACGAGCTGCAAAATAATCAGCCCATGAGTGAAGAACAGCGCGACTTCGCGCAGAACTTGATCGAGCGGATCCGGGAGGAACACGCATGAGACCGTTAAAGTTGACCATTGCCGGCTTCGGCCCTTACGCTGGCGCACAGGAGCTGGATTTTGAAGCGCTCGGGACGAGCGGGCTATACTTAATCGCCGGGGATACCGGCGCGGGCAAGACGACGATCTTTGACGCAATCACATTCGCGCTGTTCGGGGAAGCGAGCGGGGGCAGCCGCAAGTCTGATATGCTCCGCTCCAAATACGCACGGGCAGAGGACCCGACCTATGTGGAACTGACGTTTACCTATGGTGGACAGACGTATACCGTCCGGCGTAATCCCGCCTACGAGCGCGCCAAGACGCGCGGCGTCGGCACGACCTCTCAGCTTGCAGACGCGCAGCTGACCCTCCCGGACGGCAGTGTTGTGACGAAGCTCAAAGACGTGAATCGAGCGATCCAGGAGATCATCGGTCTGAGCCGGGAGCAGTTTGCGCAGGTCTGCATGATCTCACAGGGCGACTTCCGCCGCCTGCTGGAGGCTGACACCGAGACCCGAAAGAAAATCTTCAAGGATATTTTCGGGACGGAGCTCTATTCAGACCTGCAAACCCGCCTGAAGGACGAAGTCTCCGCGCTCGACGGGCAGATGACGGAGGCAAGACGCAGCATCCGTCAGTATACCGAAGGCATGGTCTGCGCGGACAATTCGGATTTTAACGCGCAGGTGCAGAAGGCAAAGACCGACGGGCTGCCGACCGCCGAGCTGACAGAGCTGTTTGAAAACCTCCTGAGCGAGGACAAAACGCTCGAAGCAAAGCTGGACGAGCAGGTCAGCGCTGCGGAGGATGAGATCAAGGTACTGGAGAAGCAAAAGGAAGCGGTGGAAGCCTATCGCCAGACGAGGGAAAATCTGGACAAGCTGTCCGATGAGGAGCGGGATCAGAAGAAGGCATGGGAAGCCGCGAAGGCTGCACTGGAAACCGCAAAGGTCGAGAAGAACAACACGCTGCCCGGACTCACAGAGCACCTTGGCAAGCTCCGCAATCAGCTTCCGTCCTATGACGAGCTGGATGAAAAAAACAAAGCGCTTCAGGACAAGGAGAAGCTGCTGAAAATAGAGCAGCAGAAGCGGGACGAGGCAGAAAAACAGAAAGCTACGCTTGCAGAAGAGCTTTCCGCATTCAAGGACGAGCAAGCAAAGCTGAAAGATAGCGACGCGGAAAAAATCGCGCTTGACCATCAATTGCAGCAGCACACTGCCCGCAAGGGTGCGCTGGAAACGCTGCTTGCCGATTTTAAGGCTCTGCACACGGAGCAGGAAACGCTGACTGACATCCAAAAAGACTATCTCGCGCTTGCGGACACGGCGGAGAAACGGCTTCGGGAGTATGACCAGATGCAGAGGGCGTTTTTGAACGCGCAGGCAGGGCTTCTCGCAAAAGATCTGCAAGCCGGAACGCCCTGTCCGGTCTGCGGCTCGCTCGAGCATCCGCACCCGGCGGAGCTTTCCGAGCAAGCACCGACAGAAGATCATGTGAAGCACGCAAAATCGGCTTATGACGACGCGCAATTCGCCGTAGCTGCTGCAAGCGAAACCGCTGCGGCGCAAAAAGCGAAGGTTGCAGAAAGAGCAGCGGCTCTGCGCAAGCGCTTGGAAACGCTGCTGCCCGATACCTCTGAGGAGCAGGCGGAGCCCGCTGCGCGGGATGAGCTGTGCGACTGTGAAAAGCAAATTGACGAGTTAAATGAAAAAATCGAGGCAGCAGAAAAGAATATCTGCCGCAAGTCTGATCTGGACAAGCAAATCCCCGAAAAAGAGGACGCGCTGAAAGCGGCGGAGGACGATTGGAACAACGCGGACAAGCAGATCAGCATTCTACAAACAGAGCACAAGGCCCTTACCGATCAAATCGACAAGCTCCAACAGTCGCTCGCGTTCCCGGACAAAGCTTCCGCCGAGCAGGAGATCAGCGAGCTACAAAAGCAGTCCGACGCGCTGGAGCAGGCGCTGACCGCCGCGCTGGAGCAGGAAAAGGCTTCCCTGAACGCTCTTACCGCGACCCGTGCCGCAATCGAGCAGCTGCAAAAGCAGCTTGAAACCGGCGCAGATGGCGATCCGGATGCGCTTACCGATCAGCTTCGGGAGCAAGCCGATCGGAAGAAGGCGCTGGAAAAGCAGCGCCAGATTGTTCTTACGCGGATTGAGGTCAACGGGCGGGCGCACGATGGGATCGACAAAAAGCGCGGCGAACTTGAAGAGCTGGAGCAGAAATACGTCTGGATGAACGCCCTTGCCAGAACCGCCGCCGGAAATTTGCAGGGCAAGGCAAAAATCGACTTGGAGACCTACGTCCAGACGACGTATTTTGACCGCATTCTCGAGCGCGCGAACCTCCGGCTGCAAAAGATGTCCGGCGGGCAGTACGATCTCAAGCGCCGCCGGGACACGGACAACAAGCAAAGCAAAAGCGGTCTGGAGCTGGATATCGTCGATCACATCAACGCAACCGAGCGAAGCGTCAATACCCTCTCCGGCGGCGAGGCGTTTCTGGCATCGCTGGCGCTGGCGCTCGGACTTTCCGATGAAGTGCAGATGTCCACGGGGATCCACCTTGATACGCTCTTTGTGGACGAGGGCTTCGGCTCGCTCGATTCCGAGGCACTCAGCAAGGCATATCAGACGCTTGCCGGACTGACGGAAGGAAACCGCCTGGTCGGCATCATCTCGCATGTGGCAGAGCTCAAAGAGCGCATCGACCGCCAGATCGTCGTCACCAAAGGTCCCGACGGCAGCAGCCGCGCGGAGCTGGTGATTTGAACTTAAATCCATACAAAATAAGCGTATAAACGAATCAGGTAGGGAACGGATACAAATCCCGTTCCCTACCTGATTCGTTTATGCGAATTCTCTTTACCGCTCCTGAATCTCAAACCGGCTCAGATCCAGCCCCATTTCTTCTGCCAGCGCGATCAGCTCCTCCGGCGAAGCCTCTTTGACCTCCGTTGCCTGCACCATCGCGCCGCCAAATCCGCTGCCGTAGAACGCACCCCAGCATTCCCGCTCCAGTGCCTCCCGGAGCGCGTCAAGATCGATCGTCATTACACAGGCTCCTTACTTTACAAACATTTTTCTTTCCATCGGGAAATGCGCCATCATGTTCTGCGGCTGACAGCCGCCGGTGATACGCTGCGCCCAGTCCTTCTGCGCCTGCGTGAGCGGCTGACCGGCCAGCATTGCTTTCCAATCGGACAATTCAATACCGTGCCGCTCCATATCCGGGTCAATAAAACGTGTATAGTCTTTGCCGCCGAGATAATACCAGACCACATCGCCGAGCGAGTCATCGTCAAAATTCGTAACGTCCGCGATCATCAAAAAGCTGTTTGGATTTTCCTCATACAGCTCGTCAAAAATCTCCTCCGTCATGGCCATATAGGTCTGCAAGTTTTTATAGTGATCGTGGATAAACAGGAATTGTTCATTCTTCGGCGCGGTCACGGTGTCGAAGACCTGTCCGAGCGGCGTATCCATTGCCTCCGTCATGGCCTTCATGTTGCTGAAGGTCTCGGCAAGCTTCCGGAAGGAAAACGCGCCCGCCGTTGTTCTTACCGTCAAAAGATCCAGCGCACGGTCAAACGCCGCTGTATCGCGAAAATGCACATAGCATCGATAATCCAGCTGCATGGTAATTCTCCTTTCTGCTGTCAGCGGATCCTGTACCAAACGGTCCGTGTTTTAAGATCTGTTCGTTTTTCAGCGATACCGTTTTTCTCCAAGGTGTGCAGGATCAAGGCAAATTTCTGCGAGGACATCCCATAGCTTGATACATTCAGGAACGGGATCCTGTTCACGTCACCTGTTTGATTCAACATGTCGACTGCATCCACAAGCTTGAATTTTTCGTTTCCGAAGTGACTAATCAGCCAGTCACACAGGGGTTCATATTGTCCAACTGCTTTTCTCCGTACTACGTCAGGCGACATTTGGGGCTTTTCCGGTATCGGAAATGTGCGTGCCGCTTCTTTGGCAAATTGTGATCTCAACTTGACAAGCTGACGCTCCGATTCTTCCAAATCGCGCTTATATGCCGCGTCTGCTTCGGACTGCTCCGCTTTGGCCGCTTCAATCGCTGCCGAAGCTTCCTGAATGGCCTTTTTCTGCCGATTCTTTTCCACCAGTTTAAACACACTGAGAGCGGCCAATGTCTGTTCCGCTTCCTTTTTCACGGCTTCCTGCTCCGCGAGTCTGCTGGAAATTTCCTGACTCTTGCTTTCATGGCGTTGATCGGCCTGATTTTTCAGCCTTTTTTCTTCTTCCGTTATGCGCTGCTCACACAGCTCAGAACGCTTCTTTTCGGTAGTCGCGCATTGCTGCTCCCATTGCATCAGGGCGGTGTCATATGCTTCTTCCGCGCCCTTTTCGCGCTGTCTCCGCGCGTTTATTTCCTTCTGCTTGCGCTCTAGCTCCGCCTGACGCTTTTTTCGTTCCGCTGCACGTTGCTGTCTGCGGTATTCGCGCAGTGGCAGGACTGGCTTTTCGTCCTGATAGTCGTCTTCGACCGTCATCTCGGATCTATCCCCGCCCAGTGCAGCGGCGTACAATGCGTGGTTCCAGCGTTCCAACAGCAGCAGATATTCCCGATGGATCTTGCGGATCCAGTCAAACGCTGCCACGTTTGGCGTGTCTGCACAGGCAATGCAGATACATAGCTGCAAATATCTGCTGCCGATCGGTCGAACTGCATCTGTTCCGAATATTGCCATAGTCGCCACAACTGTCTGATAGGTAAATGGATTGCCATTGTCAAACGGCCTGATCACATTTTCCAGCGCTTCCGGGAGAACATGAAACACCTCAACGACTTCATCCTTCCAAGCCTGCGTGGCAGAGGTACGGTTTAAGCAGGCGATGCCGACCGCAAACAGATATAAAGAGAGATAACTGTCCGTCCCCGCTTCGTCATTTTTATACATATTCGCCAAAAACCTGATGACATCGTTCACACATTCTTTTCCCAATCGGACTCGTTGTTCTCTGCTATAACCTTGAATTTCGCGGATCTGATCCTCCAGCCACCGCTCCGTGCAGGTCAGCCGCTCCCAACCGATATCACAGATCCGCTCGTTGGGAAGCTCACAATAAAATGCCATTCCATATCCTCCTTGTTCTGTTTCATTTGCCTTTAAACTGGCACGTGAAATACCGATAGCTTTACCTCAATGACCTTTCAGTTCATTTTCGATTATTATACAAAACTTCCTTGTAAAAAGCAACAAATATAGGCATAACATACAAATATCGCAATCGTTCTACTCAGCACCTGCAGTTTTCTCCTTTTATGGAATTTGGGGATTTCTTAATTTAATCCCAGCTTCCTTTAAGCTTGGCTGATTATATATTTCAAACTACAATCCGTCCCAGCTTTATCAGGAATTCTCCGAATCCCCTGCCTATCCTGACCCAAATTCTGACCCAAGTGCGCGCGAAAGCAGGTGGACGCAATGGATAGAATCTTGTGAAATCCCGCACTTTTTACTGACTAAACGGACGTATTGTACTCAAAATCTCCAGAAATCACGAACCGATCGCAGCTGGCAGTCATGAGGTCAGCGGTTCGATCCCGCTTGTCCTGAAACGGCACCAGCTTCTTCACCGCCAGGCGCAGCAGGACCCGGCTCATATCCGGGATCATCGCCTGATTTTCGATCAGATCCGCATCGGGAACATACGCATCCGTGCAGGTTTCAAAGACAAGCGCTCCATAACGTGCCGCCTGTGCCGCTTCGCGCTCCGCTGCCGCAGCATACGCCTGCAGCGCAGACCGAAGCTGCAGGACCTCCCCATCCGCGGGCAGCATACCGGCATGAAGCGTCCTGCACACGCTGCTCACCATCCTTACCCGGCATCTTCGAAACGCTGCGGCGGCTCTGCCTGAACACCCGTTGGGAAACCGCAGCAGGTGCGAGCCTGAATCCGCTCGGAACCTGTAGATTGCAGGAATATTATACAGCTGATTTCCAGTAAGCGCAAGCATCCGCGCGGCTGTACTGGAACAGCTTTTGCGAGGGAACCGTCATTCAGATAACCAGCAGCACTGCGCATACGGCGGCAACCAAGCCGCCGAGCACGCAGGTTATGGTATAGATCTTCTTTGATTCCGGGTCATGCTTCTTTTTTACAAGATAGTAGATGCCTGCGCCGAGAATCAGCGCGCCGATGATAAGCCCGATCAGTTTGATTACCATTCTTTTTTCCTCCATTTCAATAAAAATGCCGAGTTTGTAATGACAAGCACAGAGCCCGCGTTATGTACCAGCGCGCCGACCACGGGATCCAGTCTTCCGATGATCGCAAGCACGATGGCAGCGAAATTCAGCGTCATGGAAAAGGTCATGTTGCACTTGATGGTGGTCATCATCCGCTTCGAGAGGGCAATCAGATGCGGCAGCTCCCGGACCTCGTCGTCCACCAGCGCGATATCCGCCGCGTCCACGGCAATATCGCTGCCCACGCCGCCCATGGCGATGCCCACATCGGCCTTTTTCAGCGCCGGGGC
>OQWM01001116.1_pt1 | contig 18382 bp, 13 predicted proteins | sample 1691531 | NCBI WGS metagenome assembly OQWM01 (sample SAMN03418257, study PRJEB22391) | human gut metagenome | biome: human-gut; feature: organic feature; material: feces | host: Homo sapiens | place: Tanzania | collected 2013-01
ATAGGAGCAGGCCTTCGCTCCATACCTCTCTCTGAGGTACATTGCAAAGATACCGCTATCCCGACACTCGCCTCACACTTGCTCACACTTACCCACCGATACGCACCCTTTATGATACCTAAAATTATCGTCGCAATATTTCCGGCTGCAGTTTTTTATTATTAACTTTGCATAAGGCAGGCATCGCCTCGGCAATAAAAAACAAACAAGCTTGTTTTTTGTATTGCTCTCGGCTTGCACTGCCTTTGCATACTTTCATGCCACACACCGCACGGCGGAGGCATGCAAACTAATCGAAAAACAGTTTTTCAACATGAAGCAATACTTGAGTTTACTGGAAAGAATCATAACCGAAGGGTCTGCCGAGTCGTCTACCACATGGCAGAACAAAGCCACAGGAATAATCGCCAACGATGAAGAGGATGAAACAATATTCCGCTTCTACGAATGTACCGACGAAGAAATCGACGGCATGTCGCCATGCCTCACCGACGAAGAAATGGAGCAATACCCCGTCGTGGCATGCGGCATCGTAGGCAAATGGATTCATCTAAGGGATGAGGACGACATCAGCGAAATCTTCGACACCTACTACGAAGACTGTCTCTACGAGTACGAATACGAACACGGAGGTGACCCCGACGCATGGGACAGAGACCTCGCACAGGAGTTCACACAGACCAAACACATCCAGGAGGAGAAGGAGCGCATAAAGCAATCCGAAGAAATAATGCCATACCTCACCGAAGCGGACCGCAAGAAGATACGCGACGTGGCGGACAACTACCTGCGCTACGCCAGGAGACAACGCTACAAGGCGCTGACGAAGAAATACCCGAGCGGCATGGTTCTGCAGAAGACCTTTGCCGACCTGTACCTCCGAGGGGGCGCACACACCTGCCTGCAGTGGTTCAGATGCGAATACGACCTGCCACCAATGCCAAACAGGCGACTACCCCACACGCCGATGAAGGAGACGCTGCACGGAGAGATGCTCACCTACCACCAGCTGGAGGAACCCACTATAGCCAAGGAAGCCTTTGAGGACTTCGACGAGGACATTCTCCTGTCGTGCGACCAGCCCCTGATGCAGGAGATTGAATCCAACCTGCGCAAACGCTCCTCCGAGGCTGACAGGGAGCGCTATCTGCTGTCGCTGCTCGCTCCCTTCAGAGAGTTCGCCAATGCCTTCTGCCCCAAAAGCCGCATACAGGACGCGGAGCGTGAAATACGGCACGTCGGCGATGAGCGCACCCGATGGACTGCCGAACTTGAAAAAGCCGCCGACTCCTCGTCGAAGGAATATGCCGACGCCAAGGAGCAGTTGCACGCGTGCGACGAGATGGAGCGACTCATGCGCAGCGGCATCGACCACTACAACAACGTGGCAAACCGCCTCTTCTGGTTTGCGCAGCACGGACTGACCCGCAGCTGCACCGAGGAGGAAGACCCAGAGATGTGTCTGAACCTGGGCTACTGGCTGGACATGATGCAGCTGTTCGCCAGAAAGCTCGCCTCGCTTGCCCTTTCCTACGGCTTCGACCTGAAGGAGCTGCAGGAGAAGAGCGGCGTGTATCTGCTGCCCAAGATGATAAACATCGACTATGTGGACTACAGCTACATCACCTCGTTTGAACAGGCAAGGCGCATGCTCGAGGAGATACACAACCGACATACCGTGGTCCCCCTGCCCAGCCCGACCCCTGCAAAAAGAAAAAGCAGACAAAGACCGACAGACGCCAAGACGACAAAGCCCACACCGCTCCACACCCTTAACTACACCCACAGGGGCAGAGACCGCAACAAGCGTCTGCAGGCAGCCATGGTGCTGCTCGAAAACGAGAAGATGATACAGGTGAGCCGCCCCGACGACTTCTTCGACCTCTTCTCGGGCGAGAAGCGCAAGTGCAACGTCCGCTGGACGGGCACCGCCGTCACTCTCACCTTCATGCTGAAGAGTCTGCTGGAGTCAGCGTTCGTGGAGAAGCAGAGGGGCTGTTCGGTATCGTCGCTCTGCACGGGGCAGTTCGGCACCCAGCCCAACAGCCACTACAGCAAGATGACCGGCGACGACCGCAACGTAATCTCCCTCATCATGTCGCTGCTCGATCCCGACAAGGAACTGCTGAAGAGGGATTACGAGGAGGAGGATTAAGATACGATTTACGCTGGGTATTTTCTTACCTCTCTCCCGTCTCCCCTAAAGGGGAGAAGCAGTTTGCTCGCTTGCGGAAATGGCTGATTGACAAGTCGTTACAAGACTTATCGACAAGGTGTTACAAGACTTATTGACAAGGTGTTACAAGACTGTCTGACAAGGTGTTACAATACTGATTGACAAGTTGTTACAAGACTGATTGACAAGTTGTTACAAGACTTATCGACAAATCGTTACAAGACCTTGACAACACCTTCCGACGACTCTCAAGAGGCAAGCTAACCGGTCCTCCCCTTACTCCTTTCTCCCATTAGGAAGCATCCTTACGGAGCATAACCTTACGGTAAAAGCCGTATCGCACGGGCGATATGATGCGGTATACGTTGCAGAACTTGCTGAGCATACGCTCGGCGGAACGAGGATGGATGCCCATAGGCTGCGTTACCGCCTTGAAATCGGAGGTTCTGAACTCCGTCTCGGGCAGACTCCTGTACACCCTCTGCTCCTCTGCCGAGAGACTGACACCGATTTTGGCAAACGGATTGTCGTTCTCCTTGGCGAGCACGGCATACACACGGGTGGTGTGGTTTACCAGACTGCCCACGATGGTCATGGCGGAACGGAAGTCGCGGTCGTCGCAGACCAGCGCCCTCTCGTCGGGACGGAAGATGCCGCCCTCTTTCTGCGTCACGGGTATCGCCGTCCATTCCGACAGCCGACGCAGGGCGGTGAGCACCATGGCGTAGCGGAAACCCTCAAGGGCGAGGCGGTAGATGAATGCCGTGATGCCGCTGCCGAGCATGCCGCTCTGCTCGTGGAGCATGGAGCCGAAGGCGGCGAGAAACTGCTGTTGCTGTGCAGAGCTCATGACGAACTGCAGGGGACTGTCCTTTCTCTCCCTGAGCTCGTGGTAGAGGGGCAGAAAGGCGTCGCCCATGCGGCAGTAGGTCTCCTCGAGGGGTTCATCCTTTCGGGCGAACACATCGTGGAAGGTGGCTTTCTCCTCGGGCATCTCGTAGAAGAGTATGCGGCTGCCCAGTCCGTTCTCAAACGACGATGCCGTGAACAGGGCAGAGAGCTGCCCGGGCGTGCAGGTGAGGAATACGGAGAGTTTGGGCTCGTCGATGTCGATATGAATCCTGTCCGTCACGCGGTTCATGGAGATAGGCTCGTGGTGGTGCGCCTTGCGCATGAGGTCGGAATAGTTGCCATAGTCGGAGGCAATCATCGCCGACACGGTGTCAGCCTCGGTCTCGAACATCATGCCCCATCCGCCGTTGGCGTCCATGGCACGGTATACGGCAGACGAGGAGCTGTTGCCCGGCACGAAGGGTCGCGGTATGGCGGTTCCTTTGGCGCCTCGCCGCGGTCGGCCTTCGCCTTGCCCTTGCCCTGCGCTTCGTATTGCGCCATCTGCTGCTCATACTGCTGCTTCTCGTATTCATACAGCCGTCGCATCTCCTGCTTCACGGGTGCCGCTATGCGCTTGCAGAAGGCAATCTCGCCCTTCGATGAGCCAGCCGCTCCGTATACTATATTATAAAGAGGTGCGTATACGCGTCGGGCGTCGTATAGCCCATAGATGCCGCAATGGCAGTCGGCAGTGCCGTTGGCGCCGCCCATCAGTCCGCTGATAATGTTGAGAGCACCGAGCAGCATCTTGTCGCGGTCCACGCTGTTGTCGTGTACCTCGTAAATGGGCGCGAGAAAGGCGGGAAGATCCTCCAGGGGGAGCTTGTCGGAGAAGGTGTAGCCCGTGACGGGGAGGTGGAGTTCAGAGGGGAAGTACGACAAGTACGACAAGTCCGACACCCCGACATTTTCATTAAAACAGCCTAAAACAGAACTTTTTTCTATATTTTCATTATTTACGACACCTGTCGGACTTGTCGGACTTGTCGTAGTTGTCGTACCTGTCCGTCTCTCCTCATGCAAGTAATTTTCATGATTTGCGAGTTCCACTCCCGCTTCTTTAGCCAGATGGAAGATAGTCTTGATGGTTATTCCAGAGCCGTGGCTTTTCAGGCATGACGAGAATTTCCGGTCCGACTCCTCATACTGATATCTGCTGTTTTGTCGGCTCAGCATGTGGAACATCTCCCTTCCCTGTTCTCCGAATTCGGATATCAGAGCGAAAGCCACGCTCACCCACTGCTTGTATGTCTCCGTTATGTCGATGTGTCGAGCCGCCAGTTCGTTGACGATGCGCACGGCATCGCTGCGAGTGTCGGATAGAGCGTATGCCACGTCATCTGCAGAAACGCAGTTCACGGTGTCAGCAGAAACGCAATTCACGGTGTCATTAGAAACGCAGTCTACGGTATCAGCAGGAACGCAGTCCACGGTGTCAGTCCCCTCGTCAATAGGTTGGCTAACTTTTGAGCCGTCCTCTCCCTTGCCAACAAGGTTGACACTATGGTTGACAGGGTTGACATCATGGTTGACATTAGAGTTGACAATAGGGTTGACCGGGTTATTATTGTCATCATTCTTCAAGTCATCATACTTGTTCAAGTCAAATAAGTTTAATTTACTCATAATCAGTTACATTATATTTATTACATTCAACAATTTCTTTAGCACTATTATTTATCCCTTACAGCTCCCGAAACAAATCTCATCCTTCGTATCCTGTCCTCATGCGCCAGCCGTCAAAAAACTCCAGACGCGACCTCTGATGGTCGCGTTTACCTTAATATAAGAGCGACGAGGAGGAGCGGTTAACATCCCCTCCTTCTGAGGAGGAGGGGCTTGGGGAGAAGGTGGAGCCCTCTTTAATGGTAAAGAGGGACGGGGTGATTTTAGAAAAGACTCTTTATTTCAAAGAGCGCCGTATTTAAATCCCTTGACAAAGGGTATTTAAAACGCCGCCACATCCTCCCCCACCATCACGTTAGCGTCGAAGCACAGGAAGCACGCCGACACGACGCTGCTCGGTGCCGGGTCGGCAGAGAGTCCGTACTGCTGTTGCAGATAATTTCTTATTGCCCTGTACCACTGTTCGTGGGTGCCACGCCCGAGGTCCACCTGCGTAATCCATTTCAGTCCGTCGCCCGACGGCGAGGTGAACGCCATGCGCGTCTCGAAGTAGGGGTCAGCCACAAGCAACAGCTTCACGCGCATCACCTCGTGGCTGTCGCCCAGGTGGTCGAAGTCGAAGCACAGGAGCGAGCTGTGGCTGATGAGTCCCTCGGCACACCGTCGGCTGAAAGTTCCCGAGAAGGTGGCGAAGGGCAGGCGCGAGGCTTTGAAGAGCTTGCGCTCCCGTTCGTCGCCGATGCTGCGCAGCTTGTCGGTAAGCTCCTTCATGCGCATCGTGTTCATCCATCGGTACACGTCGCGGAGCGTCGCTTCGCGGATGTGTGGCACGAGGCCCGACGGTTTGTTTATGCCAGCCCCGAAGAGGCTGAAGCGCTGGCTGCAGGCAGCAGGGACGTAAAGGTCCGTGCAGGCGGCAGCGGCCTGTGTAGGTGTGGGTTGAGTTGTCATGATGTTGTTCCTTTCTTTTTGTTGTTTGATGTATGTTGCATGTCACGTTTGGCAAGTCCCCGATTTGTGGGGTCTCCATAAATAGCGGCAAGGGGCGGAATCCTGTCAGAAGACGAATGTCCGTTTCTGACCGCTGACAATCCCCTGTCACTCCCCTCTCCGCCGAACTCCCTGACAGACAACATCTTGCACAAGAAAAGTTTTTTTCATACTTTTTTCTCCCTTCTGACTGCTGTAGGGACAGGGTGGACAGGAGTGGGCATGGGGTTATCACTTTAGTTACCGACCCCCTCTATCTCCCCTAAAGCGGGGAGGACCAGTTTGTCCGCCTATTGAGAGTCCTTAGGAGAGTGTTGTCAAGGTCTTGTAACAACTTGTCAATCAGCCTTATAACAACTTACCAAAACCTCGTAACACCCTATCAATCAGTCCTTTCCGCAAGCGAGCAAGCTGCCTCTCCCCTTCAGGGGAGACGGGAGAGAGGTAAGATAATGCCCAGCTTATAATTACCTCTCCCCCAAACTTTCCCCCAAAATCCTTTGAACCAAACAATATTTTTCATATCTTTACGCCCGAAACACGTATCCCCCCACTCTCTCGACCAACCGGAACGGGGGTACACACAAGACGAAAGATACCGGAACACTAACCTGAAAGAGAACATTTATCCATATAAAAAGAAAACATAAAAAACCAAGAAAACATGAAAACAATAAGAACCATTACGCTATCGATGATGCTCATGGTGCCCGCAGCCATGATGTGGGCGGACAACATCAACGAGGACAAAGCGAAAAGCATGGCGCAGGGATTCCTGCAGACCAACACACGCGTGAGAACAGCGGCTGCCAACAAACCGCTCAAACTCGCAGCACAGTCTACGGGATACTATGCCTACAACATCGGACAGGGCTGCGGATACGTGATCGTGGCTACCGACGACAACGTGGAGAACACCATACTGGGATATTCCGACAAGGGAACGTTTGACGCCACACGCATGCCGGACAACATGCGATGGTGGCTGACGGAATACGACCGGCAGGTGGAGGAGGCAAGCAAGCTGACCAAGGAGCAGCTACGCAGCATGAGGACAAGGCGCATGGCACCGGCAGCGGAATACACCGAAATAAATCCGCTGCTGACCACCAGGTGGAACCAGGACGCACCGTACAACAAGCTCTGCCCCGTAGACGCCTATGGGCTGAGAAGCATGACGGGATGCGTGGCAACGGCAATGGCGCAGGTGATGAACTACCACAAATGGCCGAAGACGGGAACCGGCAGTCACTCTTACGAATGGTATGACGGCAATATGCTGAGCTGCGACTTCTCAAAGAGCACCTACGACTGGGACAACATGCTGAACACATACGACGAGAACAGCCCCGAAAAGGCAAAGAACGCCGTGGCAAAACTGATGTACGACGTGGGCATTGCCGTGAACATGGACTACAGCAGCTCTGCCAGCGGAGCATTCAGCACGAGCGTGGCAACGGCGGCAAGAGACTTCTTCAGATACCCGAAGGGCACGACATTCAAAATACGATCATACTACTACAAGCAGGAATGGGAAGACATGATATACCAGGAGCTTGCCAACAACAGACCCGTATACTACTCGGGAAGCGGCACGGGAGGACATGCCTTCGTATGCGACGGATACTCCACCGACGGATTCTTCCACTTCAACTGGGGATGGGGAGGCAACGCCGACGGATACTTCCGGCTAACGCTGCTCGACCCTGACTTCAACGGCATAGGCAGCAGCTCGGGAGGATATTCTTCGGGACAGTCGGTTGTTGTGGGCATGGACAAAGACGCCACCGAGGAGGTGCCGGAGGTATACATGAGCAAGCCGTTCAACCTCTCGCCCGTAGGCGAGGAGATGGACAAGGAGGCGAGCTTCACCGTGACCGGGACATACGACATATACTTTATAGGCACCGACACCAAGAGCCTGACACTTGGCGTGAAGGCAGAATCAACAGACAACGGAAAGGTGGAACACATAAAGGGATTCCTTTCCTTCACACCCAAGTTCAGCATACAAATACAGGATGTAAACTACAGCATCAACGTGGCTGACATGGAGGAGCTGGCACCTGGCACATACAGGATTACGCCTGCCGTATACTCATCCGAGTCGGGAAAATGGTACGACATGAAAGGAGACACAAGGGGCGAGGGATACGAATGGTATGCCACAGTGGGCACCGACAAGAAGGTGAAGCTCATAAAGGGCACCAGCGCAATAGCAAGCCTCGCACTGGAAGCATTCGAGATAACGGACGAACGCATCATTGCCGGAAACGACTTCACGTGCAAGGCAAGGGTGAAGAGCACAGGAGGAGAATATGCGGGCAACCTGACTGTGGGAATATTCAAGGACACCGAACCCACATCATTCTGGGAGGCTTACGCAAGCGCATTCTGCGACATCAGCGACGAGGAAAGCCTCAACGCCGCCCTGACCGTAACGGCACCGGAGAAGGCTGGCACATACTACCTGTATCTGCTTGAAGAATACGAGAACTACTACGGGGTGCTCGACATGAAGACCATTACCGTGGAAGAGGGATGCACCACGGGAACACTCACGCTGGACAAGAACCACCCTATCATCAGCAACGGCGAACGGATCATAGCAGGACAGAAGTTCAAGGCACACCTGAAGTTCACATGCACAGGCGGCGACTACAAGAGCAACATATCGCTGAGGATATTTAAGAAAAACGACCCATCGGACGACTCATACTATGACAGAGGAGAGGTCGGAAGCGCCATCGCCGACATAAAGGCAGGGGAGACCAAGGAGGTCATCATACCTTGCATAGCACCGGCGGAAGCCGCACCTGATGTGCTGCTCGTGGCAATAGACGCGAACAGAAACCTATACCGCAGCTCCAATACGCTTGCAAGCATAGATGCTCTCGACGTACACAACATACAGGCACGCATCTCTGATGCCGGATATGCAACAATGGTTGCCGGATACAACATCGTGGTGCCGGAGAACGACGTGGAGATATACGGCGTGAACATACAGGAGGGCAAGGCCAAGCTCTTCAGGATAGAACCGGGCACTATAGTTCCGCAGGAGACAGGACTGCTACTGAAGGGCAACGAAGGAACCTACTACATAGCGACAACCGAGAGCAGAGGCGAAGAGCTGTTAGCCAACCAGCTGAAGGCAGCCCTGACGGAGGTGACGGCAGACGGCAGACAGTATGCGCTGAGGAAGAAGGACGGCAGCGTGGGATTCGCCAAGATTCAGAGCGGAGTGAAGATTCCTGCGGGCAAGGCGTATCTCGAAGTGAACGACGATGATGCCCTGACTGCTTTCTACGACATCAACGGCGGCGCATCTGCCATCAGCAACGCCACGCTGTCTGACACCCCATCGCCGGTATTCTACACCATAGAGGGCACAAGGACGCTGAAGCCAACCAAGGGACTGTATATCCGCAAAGACGGAAAGAAGATAATGATAACAGTAGACAAGTAGACAAGTTGACGAGTAGAGTTGTCATCCTTTATTACAGCTATTCGTAAGCCTTAAATAAGCAATGCAAATCTCCTTGTCAACTTGTCAACTCGCAATACTAATCTCCTTGTCAACTCGTCAACTATTAAACCATAAAACTAACAAATATGAAAAAGTATTATATTCATCCGGGTATCACAATCGTGAAGACGGAGACTTACGGAAATTTCTGCAACTATATTAGCAACATGAGTAATGACCCTATATATTCGCCAACCGAAATATTGTCAAAGCAGAAAACATGGAAATACGACCTCTGGGCGGAGGATGAAGAGGAAATGGAAGATGAATAGTGGATTTCTTGTTCTTTATCATCTCTACATAAGATAAGCGGCACCTCAACAACAAAAACAGGTCTCAAATTTGCAATTCTTATCTTTGCAAATTTTGTATTGTCTTCGGTTTGCATTATCTTTGTACCGTGATTCATCGCTGTTATGGCGAGATAAGTTTATGTGACAACAAATCATCTATTGACATGATACAAAACGGAGAAAATTATATCAGATTCGATTGGGCAATGAAACGCCTGCTGCGCAACAAGGCTAACCACGCCGTACTGGAGGGATTCCTGTCGTCGCTGATCGGAATGAAATTCAAAATACACAGATTCCTCGAAAGCGAAAGCAACCAGGAAGACGAGGAGGACAAATACAACCGCGTGGACATACTGGCTGAAAGCGAGAAGGGCGAACTCTGCATAATAGAGGTGCAGAACAGCCACGAACTGTCGTACTTCCACAGAATGCTGTACGGCGTGTCGAAAGCCATAACGGAGTATATCGGATTGGGCAAGCCTTACGACCAGGTGAGAAAGGTGTATTCGGTGAATATCGTATACTTTGAACTCGGACAGGGCAAGGACTACGTGTATCACGGCAGAACGGAATTCCGAGGTATGCACGAGCCGCACGATGAACTGAAGCTGTCTGTACGACAGAACGAGAAGTTCTTCGGGAAAAAGGAACTGGACATAATGAAGAGGAAAGGCGCAGGAGATGTGTTCCCGGAATATTACGTGTTGAGGGTTAACGACTTCGACAAGGTGGCGAAGACTCCACTCGACGAATGGATCGAATTTCTGAAGACTGGCAATATCAGCGAAAAGGCAACGGCTGCCGGCCTTGTAGAGGCACGTGAATGTCTGCGCGTAGATTCCCTTTCCGTACACGACAAACAGGCGTATTACAGACACATGGAGTCGGTAAGACACATGAAAAGCCTCTTCGAGACAAGCCGAGACGAAGGATATCAGGAAGGAATGAATCTGGGAATGGCAAAAGGGATTAAGCAAGGAATTAAGCAAGGAATTGAGCAAGGAATGGCAAAAGGAATTGAGCAAGGAATGGCAAAAGGAATTGAGCAAGGAATTGAGCAAGGAATTGAGCAAGGAATTGAGAAAGGAATTGAGAAAGGAATTGAGAAAGGAATTGAGAAAGGAATTGAGCAAGGAATTGAGCAAGGACGTGAGGAGCGCTCTATGGAGATAGCCCGACAAATGAAGGCTATGGGACTAACTGACGAACAGATTGCTTTGGCCACTGGTCTCTCTAAAGAAAAGATAATGCAAATAAAGTGAATTCATTTCACTTCTATATTATATATAATGTAAAGCCATGAAGAAGAAAAGACTAATGTCATTGTTGCTCATACTTATGCCACTGCTGACAAGCGCACAGGGCTTAAGAGGAGCATGGAAAGGACTGCTTGAGGTTGGTCCGGCTAAGCTGAACATCGTTTTCCATATCCATGACGACAACACCGTTACGATGGACAGCCCGGACCAGGGGGCTATGGATCTACCGACGAAAGTGGTGTGTATGCAAGAAGACTCCATCAGCGTAACGATGCCCAGACTCGGAGCACAATATACAGGAAAGCTCGTTGGCGAAGAGATAAACGGCACATTCTCACAGATGGGACACTCGTTTCCTCTAACCCTGAAACGCGGAGAAATAAAGAGGAACCGTCCGCAGACACCACAACCACCGTTTGAATATACAACGCAGGAAGTGGTGTTCCACAACAAAGGCATTGACGCCAAGACCGGACTGCCCACCGAAGGCGGAGAGGCATGGCTGGGAGGAACTCTCACATATCCGAAGGGGTTCAAGACGGGGATGCCCGTGATACTGATGGTAACAGGCAGCGGACAGCAGAACCGCGATGAGGAACTTATGGGACATAAGCCGTTTCTCGTAATTGCCGACTATCTGGCACGCCACGGCATTGCCACGCTGCGATACGACGACCGCGGCGTGGGCAAGTCAACGGGCAACATGGCGATGATCACACTACAGAGCAACATGCTCGACGCCGAGGCTGGCATCGACTATCTCAAGAGCACAAAGAAGTTCGGCAAGATAGGCGTGCTCGGACATAGCGAGGGAGGCATAATCAGCTATATGCTTGCCGCAAAAGGAAAAGCAGACTTCGTGGTGTCGCTCGCAGGTCCGGTATTGCCGGGCGACAGCGTGCTGCTGATGCAGAACCGCGACCTGCTGACAGTATCGGGACTCGACAAGGAGAATGTGGAGAAATATGCAACCGCACTAAGCAGAGTGTTCAAATACAGAGTGTCGGGACAGAAGATGAGGTTCGGCGACAAACCGGAAACATACGTGCCGATGCTGACAATGGACATCGCCCTGCTGCCGGAACTAAGAAAAAATCTTATCGAAGCCGTGAAGATGGTCGATTCGCCATGGCTCGTATCTTATCTGAAATACGACCCGGCAACGGACATCCGCAAGATTAACAGCCCCGTGATGCTGATCATCGGCGACAATGACAAGCAGGTGAACGCTACTGCCAACATCCAGGCTGCCGGAAACATTCTGCCGAAGGCGGTAAAAGCAAAGAGCCTGCTAAAGACTTATCCAACCCTCAACCATCTCTTCCAACCGTCTGAAACAGGGTCTCCTGGCGAATACGCCAAGATAGAGACGACCATTTCGGAAGAGGTGCTGGATGACATAACCAGCTGGATAATAAAGACTGCCAAACAATAGCAGGCAGCCAACAATAAAACATCCCACACCGGTCCTATTCACCCGTCACCACAATGAGTCTGTCGCCATCAACGCGAAACTTTATGTCGTAGCCCAAGAACGGCATGCCATAAAGTTTGTCGGCATCATTGTGGTAATGGGGACGAGGGTCGAGCTCAAGCACCTTGCGCAGGGCAACAAACTGGCGGGGAGTGAACATACGCCCTACCTCATCGGGAATCTCCACATGCAGACGCCGTATCTCATTACTGTCCACAAAGCCACAATGGGCATCGGGATGACTGTCGGCAAGGGCAACGTAGGGTTTTATGTCGAAGATAGGCGTGCCGTCCATCAGATCGGCACCACGCACATAAACAACAGGTCCCGTCTTGCCATCATAATCCACCCTGTCGAGCCGCACCGACGACAGCCCCAGGGCATTGGGACGGAACGGCGAACGGCTGGCAAACACACCTACCTTCCTGTTGCCACCAAGCAACGGCGGACGCACCAAAGGGCTTGTGGCACCGTGAGGATTGGCTGAGAACCGCCATACGAGCCACAGATAATCAAAATCCTCTATACCACGCAGCATGTCGGCATTGCGACAGTCTGCCACAAACTCAATATATCCCTCAAGCTCATCGACAAGGCTGCTCTGTTTGGGAACGCCAAACTTTGAAGCGAAAGGAGAATGGAAATACGCTATCGGACGGATTGTCAAGTCTTTATCCATTAAGAATCTATCGTTTTTTTTAATTGTATATTGCTCTGTCATAATCAATCTTTCACAGCATCATGCCCCTTCTTTTATCTTCAACAGGGTATCATCCGCTGACGAAAGTCTATAAAATCAATATGGCAAAAATAAACATTTATACATTATAACGCAAGTTTTTCAAAGCAAAAAAAGATAAATCTTGCACATTATGAAAATACTTCGTAACTTCGCCACGTTTTTTAAACGTCAATCTCTACACATAATACATCAAAATGAAATTTATATATTTACTACTTTCAATATTATGCCTCAACACCATTGCAACAACGGCACAGGTCTTCCATAAAGACAGCTACAGCCATATACCACCGAAGCGCGAAGTAAGGGCTGTATGGCTGACCACCATAGGCGGACTGGACTGGCCGAAGACCTATGCACACACACCACGCACCATAGAGAAACAGAAACAGGAACTGTGCACCCTGCTCGACCAGCTGCAGAAGGCCAACATGAACACCGTGCTGCTACAGACACGCATACGCGGAACGGTGATATACCCATCGCAGTATGAGCCGTGGGACGGATGCGTATCGGGCAAGCCGGGCTCTTCACCTGGATACGACCCTCTGCAGTTCGCCATCGAGGAATGTCACAAGAGAGGGATGGAATGCCACGCATGGGTCGTGAGCGTACCCGTGGGAAGACCCAACGGCACGGGACCTAAGAACCTGAAACGCCGTCATCCGGAACTACTAATGAAGATCGGCGACGAGATGTTCATGAGACCAGAGAAGAAAGCCACTGCCGACTATATCGCTAACATCTGCCGGGAGATAACACACAACTACGACATCGACGGTATACACCTCGACTACATACGCTATCCCGAAACGATGAAGCTCAACATATCCAGGACACAGGCACGACAGAACATTTCCCAGATCGTGAAGACCGTGCATGATGCCGTAAAGGCTGAGAAGCCGTGGGTGAAGATGAGCTGCTCGCCCATAGGCAAGCGCAACGACCTGAACCGCTACTGGAGCCGTGGATGGAACGCAGAGGAGAAAGGATGCCAGGACGTTGAAAGATGGATGAAGGAGGGATGGATGGACCAGATATACCCGATGATGTATTTCAAGGGCGACAACTTCTTCCCCTTTGCCGCAGACTGGAAGGAACGCAGCCACGGAAAGACCGTAAGCGCAGGACTGGGAATATATTTCCTTTCGCCAAAGGAGGCTAACTGGAAATTCGAGGAGATACAGCGCGAAATGAACGTATGCCGACAGATGGGCATAGGAACGGCCATGTTCAGAAACAAATTCCTCATGGACAACATCAAGGGACTGTATGACTTCACAGCAAACGAACAGAACCTATACCCTGCCCTCGTACCGGAGATGACATGGTATGCGCACGAAGCACCTGCCATGCCGACAAACCTTTCGATACAGATAGACAACAACGCCGCAACGCTGTCGTGGGACAACAGCACACAGGACAAAACAACACGTCACCAAGCCTCAACAGACGTATACTACAACGTGTATGCCAGCAACACGGCACCCGTAGACATCAGCGACCCGAGAAACATCATTGCAGCAAGAACAGACAAGAGAAGCATCAACGTGCCGCTATATCCTCTGACAACACACTTTGCCATAACCGCAATAGACCGCTACGGCAAGGAAAGCCGCCCTCTGCAAAGTGACAACGGTGACGGAGAAGACAACACCGCAGCCGCCAGAAAACATGGTCTCATACGCAACAGCGGCAACACCATAACTCTGCCATCCATGCCATCAACCCTCGATGTGGAATACATACTGTTTGAGAGCAGCACAGGCTGCACCGTAGCTTCAAGAAGATACGCAAAAGTGTTGAACATAAAGAACATACCCGATGGCATGTATATCATCCGCTCACTCTCAAAGAAAGGGAAAAGCCACCGTCAGGGATGGGTATTCATAAAAAGGAGATAACACGGACAAGCCTAAGCCAAAGCACCCAACAAAACCAAAGATAAAAATAGCGAGAACATATACACATCTGATAAAGGCAAAGCTAAGGACAAGCTAAAGCCAAGCATAAAAAAACGGCATGCAGAAGCATAGCCGTTTTTTTATTTCAAATATAAAATCATGAAAAACCGGGAGGCTTCACAGCCTGCCATTTTGCCATTGTCATTTCTTTCCTTTAACTCACAGACACCTTTCTAACTACATTGCCCACCTTAACGATGTAGCAACCCTTGCGCAGACTAAGCTCGTAGGTCTTGTCAGGACCGTCAACCTTTATCTTCTTTATCGGTGCGCCTGAGATGTCGTAGATAAGAATCGTCTGGTTAGTAGCGTTGGTAACACGGAGACGAGCCACTCCGTTGCCGTCGGTCGTCACCCTCAATGAGATGCCGCCCTTCTGACCGTCATAGTCGTTCTCTATTATCTCAACGGCTGGCACGGCATGGGCTACAACAGGTGCGCCCATCAATCCTAATGCCAATATGATATAATAAATCTTCTTCATAATCGTACAGTTTTATATATCCTCATAGGATATTACATGATATACTTTTTGCAAAAATACAACTTATTTCATAACAATCCAACAGTATAGCTACATTTTTTTACTTTTTATATATAAAATACTAACTTTCAGGTAATATCGGCAACCTATTTTTGCGGATGCAGAAAACTTTCCTTAACTTTGCACTCCTGTTTGAAATATAAGGAAACTCAACAAAAAACATTATGGAATATATGTCACAAGAGGGCTTCGACAAGATTGCCGAAGAACTACACCACCTGGAAACCGTGGAGCTTCCACAGGTAAAGGATGCCATATCAGAAGCACGCGACAAGGGAGACCTGAGCGAGAACTTCGAGTATCACGCAGCAAAGCGTGAGCAGGGACGACTCATGGGCAGAGCACGCTTCCTGCAGAAGATACTGGAGAACGCAAGGGTCATAGACAAGTCGCGGCTCAAAAGCGACAGCGTAGGACTGCTCAGCAAGGTCAAAATAACAAACATCGCCGCAGGCAAGAGCATGGACTACACCATCGTAAGCCCACACGAGGCCAATCTGAAGGAAGGCAAGATTTCCATCAAGTCGCCTATCGCAGAAGCGCTGCTCGGAAAGAAAGCTGGCGACGAAGTAGACGTGAAAGTGCCGGCAGGCAGAATAAGACTAAGAATAGAGAGCGTCTCCCTGTAACCCTACGCTATGGAAACAGAACTAAAGCAGCATATCATTGCCCTTGCGGAGAAATACGAAACGGCAGACTTCCTGCCCGCAGACCCAAGCTCGTTCATGCACGAGGTAAAGGGTGCAGAGAACCAGGAGGCTATGGCTTTCATAGCTTCCTGTCTGAGCTATGGGGCAAGAAAGCAGTTCTTCCCAAAGATTCAGTATATCCTCGATGCAGCTCAAGGCAACATAGACCAGTGGGTGCGCTCTGGGGAATGGGAGAGCAGCATCCCCGACTCCACCGGATGCTACTACCGCCTGTACACCTGTCACGACATGCACCAGCTGCTCACGGCATACCAGACCATGCTCCACGAATACGGCAGCATGAAAGAATACATACGCCGAAATGCGACAACAGGCATAGAAGCCATTGAAGCCCTCTGCCGCTTCTTCTCCCAACATGGCGCAGACAAGATAATCCCCAAGAACACAACATCGGCATGCAAGCGCGTATGCATGTTCCTGCGATGGATGGTGCGCACAGGCTCGCCCGTAGACCTCGGTCTGTGGGCAGACATCATAGACCGCCGCACTCTTATCATGCCTCTCGACACCCACGTTGTGCAGGAGGCACAGCGCATGAATCTGCTACAGAGCCGCACGGCATCAATGTCCACCGCCCGCCGGCTTACCGACACCATGCTCAAGATATTCCCCGACGACCCCCTGAAGGGCGACTTCGCCTTGTTCGGACTGGGGGTGGACAATGAATAACCTATGTCCATCCGCCATCCATACACAACGAGTATCTTATTAACAATTAAGCAAACCGAAATATTACGCTTAACAATCTTTTAACAGTCTTCTTTCTAACATATCGGAAAGGAATAAAATACTTTTTTGATGTTGTCACACCTCTTTATTATGAGCAAATCACAACCCGTTGTTGCGGTAGGGATGAAAATGTAGAGTTGTTGATTATACCACAAAGGTATAAATTTTTGAGCAAATCACAACGCAATACAATTCAGATGTTTTTTTAACTTGCTTTCTTGAAAAGTTATTGGTGAAGGTGTTTTAATATTCGTATCCATATTTCTCTTTATATTGATTATATTGTTCTGGACTTAGAAAGTAATTCTCATTTTCTTCAGAACATTCAAACATGTCTGAATCCATTTCATAATAACTTTCTGATAATACACACTGCCAATCGGCATGGGACAGGTTATATTGACCTAACTCCCAGCCGTTGGTTTTACAAATAGCTTTAAGCTTCTGGACATCTGCATGGAATCTGCGTCTCCTCAGCTCTTCCGAACTCGTCTCCATCGTAACCAAGATTTACAACATTTTTTATAATCTCGCTTATTTTATCCAAGCGAGTAGCGGCTTCGTCCCACAACTTTGCTGCTGTTTTTGTTGCAGTTATTGTTCTGTTTAACAGCTTTTCATCTGTTATATCTTTGAACTCTATTTTTAGAGGTTCTTCGATTTTCGGGCATGTTACATGAATAGAATCTGCACCTTTATCTCCAAAATGGTACATGATATCTATTACATTGTCTACAAAAACATGAACATTGATTACTTGATTACTTTTAAAGTTATTGTTTTACTTTTCATTTTTAATAAATTTTGAAGTTGAGATAATCGTTTTTTGAACCTCCGTAAGAAGTTCCTTTATATTTAATAACACGAGAGAGAACACCATCCTTTTTACGTTTAAGGATAGCGAGGTTACATGAACACTTAAGTTCACAACAAAATACCATATAATCAACTATAGATTTAGAAACTTGAATTGCTTCTTGGCAACCTTGATATTTATATATCATATAGTTTCTTTTATCCATCATATAGACAGATATTACATCTTTGTTGATTACCGGTATTGTATCATACTGAACCGTTGGTTTTATAGTTCTATATGATTGTGCTGAACATTTATTAGCTGATATCAATAATGCTATTACAATTATTAATAATACTGCTACTGTTTTAGCACATCTGGTTTGATACCTATCTTCCAGGTTTTCCATCTGATAATCTTTTAAAGTTTCTTTTCGAATTCTTGACATCTGGCACATGTTTTTTCAGATTGTTCTTCTGTTATAATATCATCAAAGTTGTTGATTATACCACAAAGGTATAATTTTTTGAGCAAATCACAACTGTAGGTAGTGATACGATTATATATCGCATGTTGTTAATTATACCACAAAGATATAAATTTTTTCAAGTATCACTTTGTCAATATCCATATTATTTATATTTTTGTAA
>OQWM01001117.1_pt1 | contig 18382 bp, 15 predicted proteins | sample 1691531 | NCBI WGS metagenome assembly OQWM01 (sample SAMN03418257, study PRJEB22391) | human gut metagenome | biome: human-gut; feature: organic feature; material: feces | host: Homo sapiens | place: Tanzania | collected 2013-01
CGAGATAAACGCTGAAGGCATCTAAGCGTGAAACTCCCCCTAAGATAAGATCTCCCATCCTTTATGGAGTAAGGGTCCATGTAGACTACATGGTTGATAGGCCGGCGGTGTAAGCGCAGTAATGTGTTCAGCCTACCGGTACTAATAGCCCGAGGGCTTGACCTACAGTTATGCAGGCAGCCTTGCTACCCCATCTTTTCTGTTCAGTTTTGAGGGTGTAATGCCTCAATAGTTGGTGTTTTTAACGGTGAGGGTCCACCCGTTCCCATTCCGAACACGGAAGTTAAGCTCACCGGTGCCGAAAATACTTGTCTGGAGACGGACCGGGAAGATAGGTCGATGCCAACACAAAAGACCGCTGCATCAGCAGCGGTCTTTTTCTTGCTTTTTTGCACTTTTTGTGCGAAATTTGATGTAGAGCATATGGTGAAAGCATATTGGAGGTAAGTTATGAATTACAAGGTGATCGACTATGAAAGCTGGCCGCGGCGCGAGAAGTACGAGTTCTTCTGCGCGGCCGACCAGCCGTTTTACAACCTCGGCTACAGGCTCGATGTCACTAACGCCTACAGCTTTGCGAAGAAAAACGGCGTGTCGTTCTACATGGTGCTGACCTACCTCGTGACGAAGGCAATAAACTCCGTCGAGGCCTTCCGCTGCGCCAGGCTCGACGGGCAGGTAGTGCTGTTTGACGAGCTGATGCCGAGCTTCACCGATCTCAAGCCCGGCAGCGACAGCTTCCACATCGTCACCATGCCCGCCGGAGACGACATTCTCGCGTTCTGCCGCGAGGCAAAGCGCCGCAGTCTGGCGCAGGACTGCTTCATCGACCCGAGCATGGAGGGGCAGAACCTCATTTACATCTCCTGTGTGCCGTGGCTCGATATCACCGCCATGTCGCACGAGCGCAAATTTGACCCCGACGACGCGATCCCGCGCATTGCCTGGGGCAGGTTCGTAGACGACGGCAGCGGCCGCAAGGAGCTCGGCATGACGCTCGAGCTCAATCACCGCTTCATCGACGGCTACCACGTCGGCCAATTCAACGCCGAGCTCTGCCGTTTTTTAGAGGCGCTTTGACGCAGCTAAGAATACGTTTATTGCAGGTGCCCGGTGTCGCGGATGCCGGCAAAACCGTGAAGCTGCCGCTTCCGGCAAGCGCGGTTCGCGTTTTGCTCCGTATATGAAAAGAAATCAGCTTTGAGTATAGTTTAGCTCTCAGGCTTTACGGTGTTGACGAATAACGCCTGACGAGCTTCCCGAAGCCTTTTTCTGCTTTCAGAATGCCGTTTTCAACGAGCACCTCACCGCGGCAAAGAGTCATTTCGATTGTCCCGTAGTTTTCGTATCCCTCCCAAACTGTGTGATCGACATCGGAGTGGCTTTCGCTTTGAGAGACCCTATATTTTTTGTCGGGATTCAGAATTACTATATCGGCATCTTTTCCGACTTCAACCGAACCCTTGTTACGGCAGCCGAAAAGCTTGGCGGGCCCTGCTGAGCCGATATCAACGGCTCTGTTAAGCGAGAGACTGCCCTTTATAGCCTCGCTGAGAATATATGAGTAGCGCGTCTCTATCCCCATCATTCCGTTCGGTATGAGCGGGAAAGGCTTGTCGGCATCTTTTTCCGCAGCCATGAAGGGGCAGTGGTCTGAGCCGAGAGCGGAAACCGACCCGTCCCGCACTGCCGCCCAAAGCGCTCTGCGACTGTCTTCGCCTTTCATGGGAGGGCTACATATAAAGCGCTGTGCATCAGGCCTTTTATATACGTCGTCCGTAAAATTCAGATACTGTGGGCAGGTTTCTGCGTAAATGGGATATCCGTCGCTCTGAGCCTTTCTGATTTCGGCCATGGTTTCCCAGTCGCTGACGTGAACAATATAAAGCGGCGCTTTTAGGGATCGTGCCCAGTGGATGACCCTCTTTCCTGCTTCGGCGGCCACAAAGTCAGGCCTTGACAAATAGTGATACCATGCAGAGGTCAATCCCTTTGCAAGAAATTCGTCAGTGAACATATCAATAATGTCGGGATTCTCCGCGTGAACGCTCAAAAGAGCTCCGCAGCTTTTGGTTTTCTTGAGGATGCGATACATCTGCGCGTCATCGACCATAAGGCCCTCTTTTTTGTAGACCATATACACCTTTATGCTGGGAAAGCCAAGGCTGACCATGCGGGGGATCTCCGCGAGGACGTCGTCAGAGGGATCCGTAATAATCAGATGGAAGCTGTAGTCAACATAGGTCTTATCCTGTGCCATTGCAATTCTTGCCTTGGCAGTCTCGTCAAGGGAGCGCCCCTTTTCCTGAGTTGCAAAATCTAAGACCGTGGTTACTCCGCCGAAGGCTGCGGCACGGGTGCCGCTTGTATAGTCGTCACAGGAAACGGTGCCGAAAAAAGGCACTGAGAAATGAGCATGAGGCTCTACGCCGCCAGGAAGCACATATTTGTCTGCGGCGTCGACAATTCTTGCCTTGCCGTCATTCAGGTCACGGCCAATGCAGCATATGATGCCGTTTTTTATTCCGACATCTGCTTTGAAGCTCTCATGTGCATTGACGATCAGTCCGTTTTTTATGATAGTATCCATGGTGCAATCTCCCTGCTCTTACATTAGGCCGTATTTTTCACCAAGCCTTTTTGACTGAGCTCTGCAGTCGGCAAATGCCTCGGCCTCCGAGATGCCCAGCACTACGCCTTCTTTCACTACCCGTCTGCCATTAATAACGGTATCGCTGACATGGCCTGTAAATGCGCTTGTTATATGCGACATGATATTGCCCGCGTGTAACGGGGTCGGCGGTATATAGTTGAGCATGATAAAGTCGGCGGCATAGCCGGACTTTAACTGACCTGCGGGCATATCGAAGGCCTGTGATACGACCCGATACGGGTTTTCAAAGGCGAGCTTTTCCATTAAGTCTCCACCCATGGCACTCGGGTTTTTGCTGCCGAGCTTTTGGAGCATCATAGCTATATTGAGCTCCTGGAAGAGGTCGTAATAGAAGCCGTCGCCACCTAGAGCTACATGAACGCCGCTGCGAAGCATAGAATCTACCGGGCAGATGCCCACGGCGTTATTTGCATTTGATTGAGGATTGTGAGCGATTGTGGTTCCGGTTTCTGCAACAAGCTTCCACTCTTCGGCCTCGGTGTGGACAAAATGCGCAAGTATGGACTTGTCCTTCAGTATGCCCATTCTGTACAGGTACTCAACAACATGCATATCATGCGCCTTATATGAGCAGACGACGTCGGCAATATCCTCTGCACAATGGATATGAAAGCCGGTGTTAAAGCTGCTTTCCATTTCCGCCGCTTGCTTCAGAGTTGATTCAGAGAGAGAATAAAGGGCGTGCAGCCCGAACATTCCTCTTACGGTATCGTCTTCACCGCGCCCCTTGCACTTTTCCAAAAAACGAACATTTTCGGCGAGGCCTTCCCGGCGCGACTGCTCACCGTTGCGATCGGAGGTCTCATATGCGAGAACTGCTCTTGCTCCGATTTTTTTAACTGCCTCTTCAATAATATCTAGACTGCCCTGGCAGCATGAGGGACTTGCATGGTGGTCAATAAATGTAGTAACTCCGCACTTGATGCCTTCAACGAGCCCCATCACGGCGCTTGCATAGTTCATCTGCTCGTCAAGAGACCTGTCGACATTCCACCAGAGCTGCTGAAGAACATTCTGCCAATTGCGCAGACGGTAATGCACAGCCATGCCGCGTATAAGCTGACCGTAAAAATGGCTGTGGGTGCACACCATGCCGGGCATTATTATTTTGCCCTTTACATCCTCAAGCTCTGCGCCGGCTTCAATGCTCTGCGCGTTAAATGCCTGCATATTACCGATGCAGGCTATTTTTGAGCCGTCTGTCTTGAGAAATGCATTTTCCATATACAGCGCGGACGGATCCAGACTTATCAGCTTTGCGTTTGTGTAGTATTTTATCATACAAAGTCCTCCGAAAAAAAACCCTTAACCGTGCCGCCTGTCGCGGCGGCACGGTTAAGTCTATAAAAATTACTTGGAGTACATATATTCTGCCTCTGCGGCTACGTCGGGACGTCCGAACTTTCCGGAAGCCTTTTCGTATATCTTGTTGCAGATAAAGCAGAACACAAATGCGGCAATCATGCCTACAAGCGAGGGAATGAAGAAAGAAGCTTTATTGGAAACCCATGCGCAGACAGATGCCAGAATGTAAGCGATCACATTGGGAATGTTGATTCTTTTAAAGCTGACATACTCAATTTTGGGGAACTTTTTGCTCCAATTATAGAAGTGGTCAGCCAGAACAATTGCGCCGAGCGGGGGAATAAATACGCCGAGGAAGATCAGGAAGGGTATGAAGAAGTTGTACACATTCAGAACGGCGAGGAGAGTTGCAATAATGGTGCCCCAGAAGACATAGCGAGACTTGTTCTGGTCGTTGAAAAGCTCGGCGCCTGCCATGCCATAGGCGTAGGCGGTAGATGCATTTGTGGTCCAGATATTGAGGATGAGGATTATAATAGCCATAACAACGATGCCCAGCTTGATCATGACCGTTATCATGTCAGTTGCATTCAATGCAAGACCGCCGAGCATACCAGTGCCTACCATAACAACAGTGCCGATGAAGAATGCGCAGAAGCCCATAAAGAAACCGCCTATGGGAGATTTAGCATAGCGCGTCCAGTTGGTGCAATTGGTGCCGCCGGAGCAGAAGGTGCCGATAACGGAAGTCATAGCGGAAATAACGGTCATTTCACCAAGACCGTCGGGAATAATTTTGGTCATTTCCGTGAAGCCGCCAGCGGCAGTGACGGCCATGGAGGGAACCTTGATTATCAGATAGACAAAAGGGATGAGAGCCAGATAGGATATAATCTCAAGGCCGCGGTTGCCCTTGAGGACGGTAAGACCCATAGCAAGGCTGAAGAAGGCGGTAATGGGTATATACCAACCGTGGGGAATACCCAGTCCGACGATAAAAAGCTCTGAGAAATAGGCTGTCTGAACCGCAAACCAGAACACCTGCGTTGCGCCGAGCAAAAGGTCGGCCCATTTTGCTCCCCAACTTCCCAGTGCGAAGCGGGCAAGAACAACCGTGCTGAGGCCGGTTTTTGCGCCGAGCATGGTCATGAGTCCGGTGTAAAAGGCAAGGATAAAGCTGCCTATCAGAAGGATCTTTACCAAATCATTCCATGCGAAGCAATGCGCGATGCTTGCGCCGGTCTCCATGGTGATGCTCAGGAAGCAGAAGCCAAGCAGAACAACAAAAATGGGAATTCCCTTCTTGCGTTTGTCAAGCGGCACATTGGTTACGGCATAATCGTTATCCACGGGTCCAACTTTTTTAACCTTTTCATTGTTCATTATACACACCTCGTATTATCTTTCAAATAATTTATCACCGCGGCCTATAAGTAATTGCGGCTCTGGAGCAGACAGACGAGCATGCTCCGCAGCCTCTGCAGGCCTGAGAGTCTACTTTCGGAACCGTCCGCGGTTCTGTCTGAGACAGGGCACCGAAGCCGAAGTCAGAGCAGCAAACAACGCATTTGCCGCACTTTGCGCAATTTTCGACGTCTATGCTGCAAACGACTCTGTCATCACGGCTGAGCTTGCTGTGCTCGACCACATACTTCAAGGATGTACCTCTCATATCCTCGATGCTTTCATAGCCCTTGCGCTCCATGTATTTGCTGAGATTCTCGCAGAGCTTTTTTACCATGTCCAAACCGTACATGGATATTGCCGTGCATATCTGTACGGGAGCGGCGCCGAGGAGAATGAATTCTGCTGCGTCCTCCCAGGTGCTTATTCCGCCGACACCGGAAACGGGGAGATCGGGCAGAATGGTTAGTATTTTGGTAACCGCCGCAAGCGCGACCGGCTTGAGCAGAGGACCGGACAGTCCGCCCCAAGTGGACAGTCCGCTTGTGTGTAGCTTGGGAAGACCGCTTTCAACATCGAGGCCTATGTAGCCGCGCAGAGTATCAATAGCGCACACGGCGTCGGCTCCGGCGTCCTTTGCGGCTTTTGCAACAAGAACTATATCCGTAACATTAGGCGTCATCTTTACGATTACGGGAGTGTTCTTCCTTGTCGCGTCCTTGACTGCCTTTGTGACGCGGAACATGAGCTCCGGATCTGAGGCCGGAATACGCTGAGTAACATACTCGGCATCTCCCGCGATGCTCTGCTCGCCCTGAGGACATGACATACTCAGCTCTATCATATCGACGCCGGCATCCTCAAGGACGGAAACGAGCTCTTCCCAGTGAGCCTGTTCGCCTGCCATTATGCTTCCTATAAGGATACGTTCCGGATATTTCGCCTTGAAATAGCGAATATCCTCCGCGACGGTATAGACGTCGCGCTCAGAAATAAGATCGGTGTTGAGGAAACCTGCCTGCTTAAGGTTTTTGAAGTCAATACCGACCATGTTAGGTTCTGCGAGAACAGGCGCATATTCGGGCAAGGATGTTGTTTTAAAAACAACGCCCGCCCAGCCTGCCTCAAATGCGTGCTCAACTTTTTCTCTGCTGTCAGAAGACGGGGATGCAGAGATTAAAAACGGATTTATCAGCCTCACTCCGCAAAACGCAGTTTCCAACTTCGAACATTTGGTGTAATCCAATTTCATCTACCTCCTTTTTAATATATGGCTGTATTGATACCGAGCTTTTAAATTAATCGCTCCCGAGCTGCACAAAGCTGATATACTTATATTGTCATGATTCTCAAGGATAGGCTATTTGCTTGACACTTCAGTCTGATTCCGGTTCATATGTATGGCTACCGTTGGTGGGAACAATGTACTTCTTTCCGTTCTTCTTGCGGTACTCTCTGGGGGTGCACTTCACTTCCTGCTTGAAGCATTCCGCGAAATAGTTTGCGCTTTCAAATCCTGTTTGGTATGCAATTTCGCCTATACTCAGACTTGTACACGTCAGCAGCTTGATGCTTTGAGATATTCTGTGCCGCTTAAGGAATATAAAAGGCGTGGTCTTTTCGACCTTTCGAAATACTCGGCAGCATTCACTGCGGCTAATGTGCGCCGCATTTGCTATATCCGACAGGCTTATCCGCGTCATATAGTGGTGGTGAATATAGTTTTTCAGGAGCTTTATACGCTGCTTGTCCGTAAAGGATACTGCCGCGAGCTTTTCGGTCTGTACGCGGTTATTTATCAGGAGTAGGTGCCATATACGGCACAGCAATATTTTCAAAACTATCTCATAGCCATATTCCTGAGCCTCATTGACCCTTGACATTTCTTTGAACAGCGCAAGTATTTCCTGCTGCCAGGGCTCTTTCCTTAGCGGAATGATCTGCATGCTCACGCTTGACAGTACGGGCTCGACATAGTATCTGCGAATGATATTGTCCGACTGCCCGTAGATAAGCTCCGGCTTGAAGTTTACAGAAATATAGATGCTGTTATCGTCTTCTGTAGGTATGGCTTCGTGCAGCACGCCGCTGTTTATAAAAATGCCTTCGCCCTCATATATAACATGACTTTCGGACGGGGTTTCAAAAATCACGGAGCCTTTGGCGACATAATTTATGGCTATCTCCTCATGCCAGTGCAGTATCCGGTGACATCCCTCATCAGCTACCCATTGCTCGGCAATTGATATCGGAAAGTCATCTACGTCATACTGTGTCAGCTCCTGGAGCGTGTCATCCACAACTATGGGCTTATACTTCATATAAGGCTCCTTTCCCGTGAGCGGCCTACGCTGAGTCCTCTCTACAGTTTAAAATCCTCCGGCTTGAGAGTTGTCAGCTCGCTGAAAATAGCCAGATTTCCAACCAGCGCCCGAGCCATAAAATCTATGCGGCATTTATCCACCGGGCGGTGGCAGTAATACTCCTGCATGGGAGAATAGCCGAGAGCCGTCACATGATGCCTGCCGCATATCATGGCGAGGTCAGTACCGAAATCCCAATAGGAGTATCCGACAGGCTCGCCGATCTTACGAAGTCCGTTTGCAGCAGCGCGGACGAAGGGGTGCTCCTCGTCAATGCGCCAACCCTCCTTTATGTTGGGGATGGTGACCGTTTTTCCAGTATAGGTAGTTCGGGGAACGGCCGCGATCTCCACCGTTGCCCTGAAATCCTTGTCCTCAGACGCCAAATGGTCAATGATCTCCTGTATTTCTCTGACTGCGTCCTCCGGAGTCTCCGAGGGCACTAGGCGGCGATCATATGTAATGCTGCAGCTGTCGGGAACTATGCACATGGCACCCGGCTTGCACGATATTATAGTCAGCGCTATGCTTGAGCTGCCGAGCTTCTCATCCGATTTAACATCTTTTTTATAGCGCTCCTCAACCGCGTCTATCAGCTTGACGGCCTTGTTGACTGCATTTATTCCAAGCCATGGAGCACTGCCGTGACTGGTAACACCCGACACCTCGACTTTCAGCTCAACTCTGCCGCGGTGGCCCAAATACAGCCTGAGACCCGTTGCCTCGCAGGAGACGACGCCGTCCACATGTATTCCACGCGCCGGCAGAGTGTGTTCATAAAGGCCTATCATTCCTATCTGCTCTGCTGGCTCCTCCATTACAACGGCGCTGACCATATAGTGACCCTTGAAGCCATATCCCTCCTTTTTCAGCTTTGCCAAAATAGCTCCGCTGTATATCTGGCAGGCAATGCCGCACTTTGTGTCGGAGGCAGCTCTGCCGTGGATTACCTTTGTCATTTCCAGAGTGTTGCGATCCTCGTTTTCCATCTCGTCAATGTCAATGACACCGCTGTATGGATCATATCCGCCCCACTCGGAGGGATCGCCCACATCGACATGATCCATATGGCCGTTGTACATTATTGTAGGGCCATCCTCCGTACCGTGTACTATTCCGACGATGTTGCCCCAGTCATCACGAAAGGTCTCATCATAGCCAAGCTTTTTCATCTCTGAAATAAAGATTTCAGAAACCTTAGCCTCTTCGCCTGTCAGTGACGGGCATTGTATAGCGCGCCGCGCCAAATCAATCATACCGGGTTTGAATTCATCAGCCAATTCACAGATACGGTCTGTCATATTACGTTCCTCCGAAGACTTCGTAAGCATTTTATTTGTATTTTTATATTTTCTGCTTTTAGTTTAGCGGATTTCTTGTTAAAGTACATAGCGGAATATTCTCAAAAAGTATCAGAATATTGCTCAATAAAGAAAATTTCTATCCTTTATGTAAAAACTGTTTTATGCACAAATTGAACTATACTCCTCATCTTTTCAATATTTTTTCTGTGAAATCAGCCATAAAAGGCTTGCTCTATAAAATACTGTCTTTGCGAATACTGTCGTGTTCGCAAAGACGGTTCATTCAAATTACGTGAACTTTTTTTGAGTAAAAAGGGCATATTTTCTGCATTATGGAGCAAAAAGCTGCAAATCCCGCAAGAGCTGAGCCTACATCTAAGCCGCCCCGCGCTTAATTGACAGCTAGGCAAAATGTGATTAATCTGACTTCAAGATTATTGCTCTCAGAAGCGGGCATTGGGCACGTTTTCTATGGGGTCCTCCGCTGCTGCCGGTCGTGACAGCGCAAGAATGTACCGGTACAATGTAAAAATGCCACTAAAAAAGAGTGCAGAGTCAGTTTGATATGCTCCCCCTATGGGAGACAGTGAAATAAAACACTGTTTCCACAGGGGGAGAAACTTATGTCTAAAAGCAAAGTTCCGTACGAGGGAAAAGCAGAAATTGTAAGAGGTTATCTGGAAGGGCGCGTAGTATATACAGAAAGTCTGGGACGAGCGAATAACAGTGAAGCATCATTTCGCTACTGGGTACATCAGTATCAAGAAAAAGGGATCGAAGGGCTTCTTCCAAGCCGTAAAAACCACAGATATCCAGAGGAGATAAAACGAAAAGCAGTTGAAGATTATTTGTCCGGAAAGGGAAGCTTGGAGCAAATCGGAGGAAAATACGGACTCCGTTCAATTACTCAGCTTCGCCAGTGGATAAAGGTGTATAATGCACATGAAGACTTTAACTTCAGAAAGAATTCGGGAGGCGGAAGCTACATGCCGCAAGCCCGGACAAGGGCTACCGGAGACTTAACGATGATTTGCGTCATGACTACGGCATCCATGTCAATGACAAGCGGGTGCTCCGCATCTGCTGGGTCAGAGATATCCGTTCTACAATCAAGTACAACAATCGGGGCTGCACCAGACAGGCAAAGAATCCTCAATATCTTGCCGAGAATCTTTTGGACAGGCAGTTTTATGCCGCAAAACCCAACGAGAAGTGGCTCACCGATGTGACAGAATTCAAGAGGTACGAGGGAAATAAAATCCACAAACTCTATCTGAGCGCCATCTTAGACCTTTGCGACCGGCGCATCGTGTCCTATGTGCTGAGTGAACGCAACGATAATCTGCTGGTTTTCAAGACTTTTGACAAGGCTGTGCAGGCCAATCCGGACGCGCATCCGCTGTTCCACAGCGACAGAGGGTTCCAGTATACCAACCGTACTTTCCACCACAAGCTCGTGCAGGCCGGAATGACGCAGAGTATGTCCCGCGTGGCGCATTGTATTGATAACGATCCGATGGAGGGCTTCTGGGGCATTTTGAAGCGGGAGCGCTATTACGGCAAGCGCTTTACCGGCAAACGTGAGCTTCTACAGATGATCCAACAGTATATTTGTTATTACAACACAAGACGTGTTCAACGCAATCTCGGCATCCTCACGCCGATGGAAAAGCACGCGCTTTGTCTCGCTGCATAAAAAGCGGCCAGCAGCTCATGGCTGCTGGCTCGAAAAACTTTATGTTTTTTCACTGTCCTCTTGACGGGGTGCGGTTCAAGCTTAATCTGCACTCTCTTTTATTTACATCACACGTTATTTAAGCTTATCAGGGCTTGACGGAGCCCCAAATGCTGCCGAGATAGTCCTGGAGACCATTAACGAAGGTCTGGGGAGTTTTAATGATTTCCTCAACGTTGCCCTTGTCGTATGCATTGCCGATGTCCTCGAGCATCCCAACGAAATCATCGGTAGCGCTCTCGACGCCCGACTCGACCTTATCGCCGTAATTCCAAAGGTTTTCGAGCTTGCTGACGTCGGAGCCGACGCTCTCGCTGACGGCGGCCTTGATCTCTCCGAGCTTTGCGGTGACGGTTGCCTGAGTCTTTTCGACAGCGGCGGCGACGCCGTTATCGTTATCTGCAAGGCTTACGGGCGCGAACGCGACAGCGAAGATCATTATCACCGCGAGTGCCGCAGCCAGGATCATTACAGCATTCTTTTTCAGAGTATTGGTCATTTTGATACCTCCATAATTGCGGTTTTTGTTTAATTCTATACTTTTTCCCCTTGATAATATAGATTAAACCACATCACGGAGCAGATTGCAAGAGTTTTTTATTGATTTTAATAAAAATTTTCCACAGAGGCAGTTTTTGTCCCAAAACGAAGGATAGCTCACCGAAGAAAATGCCGCCGATGACGTCCGCGAAGACGTGCTGCTTGACAAGCAGCGTCGACAGGCACACGAGCATGGTGAACACGCCGCAGAAGAGCTTGAACCACGGCCTTGCGCCCGGCGAACGCAGCGACTGGCGGAACACGAGGTAGGCGAACATGCAGTGCATCGACGGGAAGCAGTTCGTCGGCGTGTCGAAGGAGTATACGACCGACAGCGCCCAGATAAAGCCGCCGTCGGCGGGGTTGAGCTCCGGGCGGGGGATGCAGCTCGGGAAGGCGATGAATATTATGCCGCAGATGAGGTCGCCGATCACGACGCCCGCTGCGAAGCGGCAGCACAGCTGCTCGTCCTGCCGGGCGATCAGCAGCAGACCCATTCCCCAGAACAGGAACGTTGCGACGTATATGACCACCCATTCCGGCCGCAGGGGAAACAGCGCATCGATGCCGAGCGTCACGTCAGACGCGCGCGAAAAGTCAGCCAGCGACTTCGTGCCGAGCCACACGATTGCGTGTATCGCGCATATAGCCAGCAGCGGCACTATTGCATATGCGTGGAATATGGTTTTCTTGCTGTTTGCCATGTTGAACTCCTGACTGTATGGTTTAAAACCGCACAGTTAATATAAACGATACCTCTGGCGTTGTCAAGCCCTTTTCCGCATGCGCTTTGAGATCGCACCAATACAGTTATTGCGATATCCCGACCGGAGAGTGCGGATGAAACCGTTGAAAAAGGGCGAGCAATGCTCGCCCCTACGATATAGATTTCAGCTCTGGCAAAGTCTTTAGAAACGGAATGGGCAAGCCCATTCCCTACACGGTGCAGGCAGAGCTTTTGCACCAGATCAGCACAAATTCACGGAGTGCGAAACACTGCGGTTTGTTCCGTTATCCCGATACCGTGCAAGCGCAATTCCTGTATCAGTACAGTATCCGTGCGCCACCAAAAAATGCCTTCCCCTTGAGGGGAAGGTGTCGGCGCAAGCCGACGGATGAGGTGAAATTCAATCCGTGCGCTTGCGCACACCTCAATTATTCACTATTCACTTGCAGGCACAGCCCTGCGCTGTCAGCTCTCAGCTTATTTTACGCCGATTTTACAATGTGATGATTATTGATTTTATAAAGCGCGGATAAAATGGTGATTGTAAAATTGATTGTAAATTGTAAAGAGAGGGACAATTGATGGACATATTCGACGCGCTGGAGATGATAGGCGGCCTGTGCCTGTTTCTTTTCGGCATGAACATAATGGGTCAGGCGCTCGAGCGCCGCGCCGGCAGCAGGCTGCGCACTACGCTGAGCAAAATGACCGGCAAAACGATGACGGGCTTTTTCACCGGACTTGTCGTCACCGCCATTATCCAAAGCTCGTCGGCAACGACCGTCATGGTGGTCGGCTTTGTAAATTCGGGGCTTATGACCCTGAAGCAGGCCATCGGCGTCATCATGGGCGCGAACATCGGCACGACTGTGACGGCGTGGCTGCTGAGCCTCGGCGGCATCAGCGGCGACGCAGTATGGGTGCAGCTTCTAAAGCCCACGTCGTTCACGCCGGTTCTGGCGCTTATCGGTATTATAATGTATATGTTCAGCAGGGACAGCCGCAAAAACGATACGGGCATGATACTGCTGGGCTTTGCCACGCTCATGTTCGGCATGGACACGATGTCCGGCGCGGTGTCCGGCCTGCGCGATGTTCCTGCGTTCCGTGAGATGTTCGTCGCATTTACCAACCCTCTGCTGGGCGTGCTCGCCGGCGCTGCGCTGACTGCTATCATCCAGTCGAGCTCGGCCTCCGTCGGCATACTCCAGGCACTGGCGCTGTCCGGTCAGGTCAGCTACGGCGCGGCCATCCCCATCATCATGGGTCAGAACATCGGCACCTGCGTCACGGCGCTCATTTCCTCGGTCGGAACGAGCCGGAATGCAAAGCGCGCCGCCGTTGTGCATCTGTCGTTTAACGTCATCGGCACGATCGTGTGGCTGACGGCGTTCTGCATCGTGCGCACCGTCGCGGCGCCGGCGATACTAGGCGAGAGCGCGACGATGTACGGCATCGCGATAGCGCACTCGGCCTTCAACATTGCCTGCACCGCGATACTGCTGCCGGCCTCCGGTCTGCTTGAGAGACTGGCGATACGCCTTGTGCCGGACGGCAGGAAGAAGGAGAGCGAGGTCACGCTCGACGAGCGTTTGCTCGCCACGCCGCCGCTCGCGCTTGAGCAGTGCAGCGTCGTGACCGAGGACATGGCCTACTACGCAGCAGGCGCGATGAAAAAGGCCATCGAATGCGTAAGCGACTTCGACCCCAAGGCCGCGCAGGAGGTGCGCGACAGCGAGGACGAGACCGACAAGTACGAGGATATGCTCGGCACCTACCTGCTCAAGCTCGGCGCGGAGCCGCTGAGCGACGAAAACAGCGAGGAGGTCACGGAGCTTCTGAAGCTCATCGGAGATTTTGAGCGCATCGGCGACCACGCGGTGAATGTCATCGAATCGGCCGAGGAGCTGCACGAGAAGCAGCTTGAGTTTTCGCGCAGCGCCAAATACGAGCTGTCGGTCATGAGCTCCGCCGTCTGCGAGGTGCTCGACCTTGCGGTCAAGGCCTTCGCGGATAACGACGCTCAGGCGGCCAAGGCCGTCGAGCCGCTCGAGCAGGTCGTGGACGATCTGAAAAACGAGCTGCGTACACGGCACATACTGCGCATGAAAAAGGGCGAGTGCAGCATCGAGGCGGGCTTTGTGTGGTCCGATCTTCTAACTGACCTTGAGCGTGCGTCCGACCACTGCTCGAATATCGCGCTGTGCGTGCTCGACATGAAAAAGCACACCCTCAGCGCCCACGAGACTCAGCATGAGCGCGAGGATGTCCCCGAATTTTCCGATCAATACCGCCGCTATTCCGAAAAGTACGCTTTGCCCTGAGCGCACGAACTCCGCCGCACAGGAGGCTCTTAAGAAAACGATCCACCGCACCTGCTGATAACAAGTGCGGCGGATCTTACGTATTTCTTATTGTTACCCTTAGAACGTACCCTAATTATTAAAGACGGATTAAAAGCACAATTATTTCACGACTTGAAAAATTATTTGATTTTCCAGCTGCCTGCAAACCGGCACCACGCCTGCGGTAAGCGAAACGCCACGGCTTCCTCCGCACTCTCCTGTCGGGATACCGTAAAAACCGTATCGATACTGCCTCAATGCGCCTCTAAAAAAACGTGGCGACGGGCTGCTCGGGGGCGTCGCAGGGGGAGTCCTCGATGAAGGTGAGCACAGGCCCCTTTTTGCCGTAGGCGCGGCTGAACTTGAAGTTTATGCGCGCAGTGAGCACGTGCCAGGAGTCGCCGACAATGCTGTCGGAGTCCTCCCACTGGCAGATGAGTCCGGCAAACTGGATATCCTCGGCGCAGCAGGTCATGACGTGGCGGCCGACGATGAAGCTTCCGGCAGGAAGCTTTTTGCGCTTTAAATAGCGGCATTTGAACTTAACTACCTTGTTTTCATACTTTTTCGGCTCCTCGGACATATCGCGGTACCAGACGGCGTAGTCGTCGTCGCCGATCTCGACAACGGGCGCGTCAAGGTCAAACGGCAGGGGGTCCTCGATCTCATCGTACTTGACCGTGCCGTCGGCGTACTCATAGGCAATATCGCTGCGGCGCGAGGCGGCGCGGACCAGCTTGTGCAGCTCCATTTTGTCGATGGAGTCGTTATAGCGGTTAAATACGGTCAGCTCCGCGCTTTTGAGCTTATCGTAGACAAGGCTTCGCATATTGGCGTTGTAGCTTAAAATGCTGCGCGCATCGGCGAAGAAAAACTCCTGATAGACCATCCACAGCTCGGGCAGTGCCTGATACAGATCGTCGAGCATCCACATGCCGTTGTACTCGATGACGCACCTTTCGCAGTCGTACCGGTCGAGCCAGCCGCGGAAGGCGCTGCGTGTGAGCTCTTCCGGCTCCTCGACGGTCACCATGAACACGTTGGGCGCGGAGAACTTGTCGGGCGCGTACTCCTCCTCGCCCTCCTCGCAGACGACCAGCAGCGTGCGCTCGCCGCTGTTAAAGCGCTTATCCTCAAGCGTTTCCTGGATAAACTTCGTTTTTCCGCTCTCTAGAAAGCCCGTGAACAGGAAAACGGGAACCTCTTTCACATTACTCAATGCCGAACAACTCCTTGACAGCCTGCTCGTTTAGCTTCGAGCCGATCACGCACACGCGGCCGGTGACTGCCGGCTCGCCGCGGCGAACGTCCGCCTCTCCGGGAACGTAGTCAAAATAAAGCCACTTGCCGTCTGAGGCATCGACAAAGCCCTTGGCGCGCAGTATCGTGCCGTAGCTTGCGTCCTCATCAAACTCGCTGAGAGCCTTTCGGATCTCGGCCTCGGTGAACTTTTTCGGAGTCTCGACGCCCCAGGAGGTGAACACCTCGTCGGCGTGGTGATGACCGTGATCGTGGCCGCAGCCGCAGGAGCAGCTCTCACCGTGCTCGTGGTCATGGTCGTGCTCGTGCTCGTGGTGATGGTGATGCTCGGAGTGATCGTGGTGCTCCATCTCCTGCATGGTGGTCGACAGGGAGTCGATGTGCTCCATAACGTCAACGATCTGCCTGCCGCTGAGCTCGTCCCAGGGCGTGGTTATGACCGTGGCGTTGGGGTTTAGCTGGCTGAGCATCGCGCTTGCGGTTACGACCTTGCCGTCGGAGGCGGAATCGGTGCGGCTGAGGACGATAACGTCGGCATTGTGCACCTGGTCGTTGAAAAATTCGCCGAAGTTGCGGATGTACATACGGCAGCGGCCGGCATCGACGACGGTGACCTTTGCGCCGATCTCGCAGCCGGGCACGCTTGCGACGGCCTTTGCAACGTCCGAGAGCTTGCCCACGCCGCTCGGCTCGATGAGGATGCGGTCGGGGTGATACTGCTCGATGACCTTCTGAAGCGCGGCGGTGAAGTCGCCGACGAGGGTGCAGCAGATGCAGCCGGAGTTCATCTCGGTGATCTCAACGCCCGCGTCGCGCAGGAAGCCGCCGTCAACGGCGATCTCGCCGAACTCGTTCTCGATGAGGACGAGCTTTTCGTTTTTATAGCCCTCCGCGATGAGCTTGCGGATGAGCGTGGTCTTGCCTGCTCCGAGAAAGCCGGAGAAAATGTCTATTTTAGTCAAGGTTATTACCTCCTTAGTAATATACACGTCCAAAACTATATTATAGCACAGCTTTGCAAATTTGCAAACTTGTGTTGAAGCCGCGATTCATATATAATTGAAAGGGTCAGAGCCGGATTCGAAAATATTGCTCATTCAGATATATGATAGCATTTACCGCTTGCGCCGGCAGTAAAATATATCTATAATGAAAAATATATATTAAGCATATATAAAGAGAGACGGAGAGAAATGGAAAAACTGCGTATAACGGCGCTTGCGCTGTGCCTGAGCGTCGCGCTGTGCGTCGTGAGTCCGTGCGTCCTTGCCGAGGACGAGGGTGCGCCGAAGCTCAATTCGGCTCAGAGCGCACTGATAGGAGACCTGTCAAGCGGCAGAATACTCTACAATGTCGATGCCTACTCGCGCCGCTATCCGGCAAGCCTTACGAAGATCATGACGCTGCTGCTGGCGGTCGAGGCCGTCGAGCAGGGCACGGCGTCGCTCGAGGACAAGGTCACCGCCGGCTCGGACAGCCAGTCCGGACTTACCGAATGCAGCTCAAGCTCCGGCATCTGCATCGGCGAGACGATGAGCATGAAGGACCTTCTCTACTGCGCCGCGCTTGCTTCGGCAAACGAGGCGTGCAACATCATCGCCGGGCACGTCGCCGGCTCGATAAGCGCTTTCGTGGAAAAAATGAACGCACGCGCCGCCGGGCTCGGATGCAGCGGCACGCATTTTGTCAACACCCACGGCATGCACGACAGCGAGCACTACACCACGGCGCACGATATGTTCCTCATCGCCCGCGAGGGCATGCGCCACGCGCTGTTCGCGCAGCTCGTCGGAACCCGCGAATACACGACGAGCGCCACAAATGTCAGCTCGCCGCGCACTCTCAGGAACTCGAACGCGCTTATAAACAGCGATTCGCCCTACTCGGATAAGTATTTTTACACGGGCGCGGTCGGCATAAAAACAGGCTACACGAGCGATGCCGGCTACTGCCTCGCGTCCGCCGTGCAGCGCGAGAGCGTGAGCGTCATCACCGTCGTGCTCGGCGCTGACGGCGGCTCCGGCAGCTACGACAATTTTGCCGATACCGTGACGCTGCTCGACTGGTGCTTTGAAAACTACTCCTACCACAGCATCGTCGAAAAGGGCTTTGCCGCCGCGAGTCAGCCGCTTTCGGTAAAAGGAAAAAGCGGAAGCGTGACGCTCGTCTGCGCACATGGGATAAGCGCGCTGGCGGCAAACGATCTTGATGTGTCGGCGCTTGAAAAAACCGTCACGCTCAAGGCCGAGACGCTCGACGCCGTTCCCGCCGAGGGCACGGAGCTCGGCACGGTGAGCTTTTCAGACCCGACAGACGGTACGGAGCTCGGCACGGTCGCACTCGTCGCCTCAAATGACGTGCAGCTTGACGAGCCCGAGCCGCAGCCGGCCGCTCCGCAGGAGCTTAGTCATGAGCAGAAGCTCACCATCGTCATAGTCTGCGCGATCACGGTGCTCCTGCTGCTGGTGTTCATCCTGCTGCTGGTGCGGCGGCAGAAGCGAATGAATAATAAACAGTGAATAGGTGAGGTGTGCGGCTGCGCCGCACGGATTTATTTTCACCTCATCCGCCGGCTCCGCCGACACCTTCCCCTCAAGGGGAAGGCAAGGGTGCAGACATAATTTTTGCACCAAATCAGAACAATTTCCCGAGGTGCGAATTGCCACGGTTTTTGTCGGAACCGATTGCAGCTCGTAGGGGCGACCATCGGTCGCCCGCATGGTCG
>OQWM01001119.1_pt1 | contig 18369 bp, 21 predicted proteins | sample 1691531 | NCBI WGS metagenome assembly OQWM01 (sample SAMN03418257, study PRJEB22391) | human gut metagenome | biome: human-gut; feature: organic feature; material: feces | host: Homo sapiens | place: Tanzania | collected 2013-01
GCATGACCCTGATACAAGAAAAAAGAGCGCTGTTCCCTCCGGAACAGCGCTCTTTTCTGTGTCTGGGAGACTCAATGCTCGCCGCAGCCAAAGGTGGGCTTGGGCGAGGGATGGGATTGCTTACCGGTGATCTGCCGGGGAACGATCTTTACGATCTGGGTGTTGGCGAAGCACCGTTCCATGCAGGCGGCAAGGCCGCCCATACCCTTGGGATCCAGCGTTTCCACCAGCAGCAGGAGCGCCTTGGTGCGCTCCCCCTCATCGGTGACCACCTGCGCCTGCCCCCGCACCACGGCGGAGTCGTAGGCCGTCTCGAATTCGTTGGGGACGATGGACATACGGGACACGGCGGTGAGGCAGACAGGCGGCTCCTTTTCCAGAAGCTGCCACTTTTCGCCCGCGCCGGCACAGTGGAAATAGAGGACATGGTACGCCTCGTCCGCCACATGGTTGACAGGCACGCAGTAGGGCGTACCGTCCGCGCCGGTCATAGCCAGCGTGGCATAGTGCGCTTTTCGCAGCACCTCCCACGCGAAGTGCTCGTCCCGCTCCAGCTCGTTTCTGCGCATGATCGCTGCCTCCTTACTTCAAATTGAGGATCCGTTTATAGTAGGGCCACAGACCGGTCTTTTCCGGCCACAGCGGCGCCAGCTGGCACAGGTCGGTGCCGGGGAAGTTGTTGCCCTCGATAATGGCGGGGCCGTCGGGGGTGATGGCCATATCCCAGCCCACATGACCCATCCGGGGGAACACCTGCGCCGCGTCCTTTGCCAGCGCGATGGCCTCCTGCACCATGGGGAGCTGATACCCCACCAGCGGGATGCCGGTGTCGGGGTGCTTGTCGTAGACATGGAAATAATCGTCGGTAGCGGGGGTGCGGATGCAGCCGGTGGACTCGTCCACGCGGGCGAGGATACCGCCCTGTCCGGAGTTGTCGCACACGCTGTCGCCGGTACCCATCTTCACCACAATATAGGCGATGGTCACGTTCCCGTTCACGTTATCCGTGACGATGCGCATGGTGTTGACGCTGTCGGGGTGGAGCCGGGCCATATCGGGATGCTGGAGCAGCGGATGCTCCAGCACCACCATCTTTTTCTCCCGGATGTAGGCCAGCATGGCGGCGGGGGAATCGAAGTCCGCCACCCGCAGGCGCTCCACGCCGCGGCCGCTGTCGCCGTGGTTGATCTTGGCGAAGATGTACGTCTGTCCCGCCACAAAATCCGCCATCTGCTGCTCGGTAGCCGTCTCACCGTTCAGCGTCTCCCGGTGCAGGTAGGCGCGGAACGTCTCGTTGAAGCGCAGCTTGTCGTCGAAATCGTCGTTGTAGGCGGGGTCGTTCATCAGGTCAAAGACCTTCCGGTTGCGGATGCGGGTGAGATAGGTGTCCCGCTGCTTGCCGGTCAGGTCGTAAAAGCCGTACATGGCGTAGTCGTAGTATCCTGCGCCGTAGCGGGCGGCGCACCAGAGGATGTCAAAAAACGTGGTGAATTTGCTGTGGCCGGACTTCTCCTTGACCACACCGAGGATGTAGTTCAGCTTCTTCCAGCGGACGCCGGTGAGGACGCGGGCGATATACGTGACGTTGGTAGGCATGGGGGACGCTCCTTTCTGTCAATGGTGGAAAATACGGTGCAGCGGTGCGGTGACAAGACCACGCTCGTAGCGGTTCAGGCCGAACAGCCACATACAGACGGCGTAGACCGCCACGAAGATAAGACCCGGCGGAATGAGCTGCCAATAGGTGGTGGGGTGTACCTTCAGCGCCAGCAGCACCGCCGTGGCGGCGGGCAGCAGCATGGCCGGCATCAGATGGAAGATGTGCCGCCAGAAGCCGGGGATGTTCAGCCCGATCCGGCGGTAGTAGTACCAGTTCATCAGGATCACGTTGCCGATCAGCGTGGCGATGGCGGTGCCGATGGCGGCGCCCAGCCCCTCCCACTTGATACACAGGGGAACGGAGATGGCGGCGTTGCCCAGCGCCACGCCCAGATAGACCAGTGAGCGGAACTTGTGCATATTCTTGGCGCGCTGGATCTCGATGCCCACCGTCTGGACGTTGGTCCACAGGCAGGAGAAGAACAGCAGCAGCGCCACCCAGTAGTCCACGGCAAATTTTTGGTCGCCGCCCCACAGCACTACGAAGGACTGCCCGATGGCCACGAAGCCCAGCAGGATACCGCCCAGCAGGATGAACTGGAGGCGGCCCACACGGGTGAACAGGGCGTCCAGCGTGCGCATGGGGGCGTTTTCCGCCACCAGACGGTGGACGCGGGGCGTCATCACGTTGGAGATAGCGTTGCCGAAGGCCAGATAGAACGTGTTGAGCTGGGCGGCGATGCTGTACACGGTGACGGAGGTGGAGCCCTGAAACCATGTGAGCAGCTGCCGGTCGATGGCCCAGTTGAAGTTATCCACCACGATACTGATAAAGACGTACAGCGTGAAGCTGAACATCTCCCGCAGCAGACCGAAGTCGTAGCGGCGGAAGGAGAAGGGCATCCGCAGCTTCGTCAGGCAGTAGCCGATGTTCAGGATACCGCTGAGGATGGTAAAGATCAGGGAGACGATGGTCAGCGTCACGGAGCGGTAGCCGATGATGAGCAGTGGGATCATGATCAGGGGGTTGAGCACCTGCTTGCCCATGGCCACGATCTTCTGGAACAGATACCGCTCGTTGATGGTGACGTGGGACTCAAAGACGCTGATGGGGAAGGTCAGGGCGGCGTTGACCGTCATGATCCGCAGCAGCTTTTCCGCCAGCGCGATCTCCTCCGCCGTCAGCTTTTTGCCGAAGATCACGTCGCAGTAGGACAGGCCGAAGCCGATGACCAGCACCGCCGCGCCCAGCACCAGATAGGTGATGAGGAACATACCGTTGAGCTTGGCACAGCCCTTTTTGTCGCCGGTGGCGCGGAAGCGGGAATAGTACCGGACATAGGCGCTGCCCAGTCCGAAGCTCAGCAGATTCAGATAGGAGATGATGGGCAGGACGGCCTGATAGACGCCGAACTCACTGTCACCCAGACGCTCCAGCATGATGGGCGTATACACCAGTGAGATGATGGTACTCAGCGCCATGGACACATAGGACAGCACGGCGCCCGCCCGTATCTGATTCACCTTCAACGCTCCACCTTCTTTTTCGCAGAATGACACTTCATTATAGCCTATACCGGCGGCGGTGTAAAGCGGGAAGCGGAAAAAGATGGTTTTCTTTCGGCGGGATCTCTGGTACAATAGAAAAAAAGACCGGGAGGGAACGGGTATGGCCAACAAAAAGCTGAAGCTGCTGTATCTGGCGCGGTATTTGCAGGAGCAGACCGACGAGCAGCATCCCAAGACCGTGCAGGACATGATCGGCTATCTGGCGGACTGCGGCATCAGTGCCGAGCGCAAGAGCCTCTACGACGATCTGGAGCTGCTGCGGGTGTACGGTATGGATGTGCAGTCGGTAAAAAGCCGCAGCTACGGGTATTTTTTGGGAGAGCGGGATTTTCAGCTGCCGGAGCTGAAGCTGCTGATCGACGTGGTGCAGGCGTCGCCGTTCCTGACCCAGAGCAAGAGCATGGAGCTGATCGGCAAGCTGGAAAAGCTGACCAGCCGCCCCTACGCCCGGCAGCTGCGGCGGCAGGTGTATGTGGTGAACCGGGTCAAGACCCACAACGAGCGGCTGTACTACGCCGTGGACGGCCTGAGCACCGCCATCAACGAGGGAAAAAAGGTGACGTTCCGCTACTTCGACTGGACGGCGGAGGGCGGCAAGGCCTATCGCCGGGATGGGGCGCTGTACGAGACGAATCCGGTGGCGCTGTGTGTGGACAGACACTACTATCTGGTGGCCTACGACCCGGCCATCTGCGACTATCGCCACTACCGGGTGGATCGGATGGAGGGGCTGACGGTGACGGACACAGCCCGCGACCCGCTGCCGGAGGGCTTTGAGCTGGGAAACTATGTGCGGCGCATCTTCGATATGTTCAACGGCCGGACGGAGACGGTGCAGCTGCGGTTCGACAGGAGCCTCATCAACGTGGTGATGGACCGCTTCGGCGCCGACGCCCACCTGCGGCCCGACGGTGACGGCGTGGCGGTGACGGCGCCGGTGGAGGTGGGACCCACCTTCTTCGGCTGGCTCTTTCAGCTGGGGACGCAGGCGGAGCTGGTGGGGCCGGAAGCGATCCGGCGGGAGTTCCGGGACTACTGCACCGCCGTGCTGGAGACATACACATAACGGAATACCCCGCAGGCATTGCCTGCGGGGTATTTGTGTGGTGCTCAAACGGTGGCATCCAGCGGGATACGCTGGCGGCCCACCTGCACCCAATGGACACGGACGCTGCCGGGATCCTGCTCTGTGGCGCAGAAGCCTACGCCGTTCATGACCCCCTCCACAGGAACGCCGTTGCTGAACAGCGCCGTAAACCGGCGGATATACCCCAGCAGGTCGCGGATGACGGTGACGGGAAGCTCCGGTACCAGATAATCGAAAAACTTATGCATACTCTATACCTCCTGCTGTTGTGATGTGTCTCATTTGCTTCAGTGTAGCCATCATAACAGGAGATGTGTCCCGAAAAACGGACAATGCGCCGAACTTGTGTTTTTTGTGGCGGCGTGGTACAATACGGGCAAGAAAATGTCAGGAGGCGGAACACCGTGACAGAGACTGTGAATATGCCCCAGCTTGCACCCCACGACCGATGTACGGGCTGCGGTGCGTGCAGCAGCGGCTGCCCCAAGGGGGCCATCCGCATGGTGGCGGATAAAGAAGGGTTCCTCTACCCGGAGATAACGGACGGCTGCGTCCAGTGCGGACACTGCGCCCATGTATGCCCGGTGCTGAAGCAGCGGGAGCATCGGACGGCGCCGCAGGTGTTCGCCGTGTGGAACCGCGACCCGGAGGTGCGGCGGGAGTCCACCAGCGGCGGTGCGTTCTCCGCGCTGGCGGAGTATGTGCTGGAGGGCGGCGGCGTGGTATTCGGCGCGGCGCTGGACAACGACCTGCGGGTGGTGCATACGGCGGTGAAAAACGTCTATGAGCTCCACCGTCTGCGGGGCTCGAAGCCGGTGCAGAGCGATATGGGCGATGCCTATCAGCAGGTGCGGCTCTATCTGGATCAGGGGCGGCAGGTGCTGTTCTCCGGCACGCCCTGTCAGGTGGACGGACTGTACCGCTATCTGGGCGAGCATCCGGAGCGGCTTTTGACCTGCGATGTGGCGTGCCGCGGCGTGTGCAGTCCCGGCGTGTGGGAGCGGCTGGTGAAGTCCATGGCCTACGTCAAGCAGCACCGCCCTGTGTCGGTGGAGTTCTGCGGCAAGATCGACGGGGATCGGGAGCGGCGGTTCCGGGTGAAATTCGAGGGCGGCGGCCGGTACGACGCGCCGGTGGGCAAGTGCGAGCTGGGACGGGGCATCACCCGCCGGCTGTTCATGCGCCCTGCCTGTCACAACTGTCCCTACGCCAGCACAGATCGCCCCGGCGACCTGACGCTGGGGGATTTCGGTACCGGCGGCTTTACGGCGGAGGAGAAGAAAAACGGCGTGTCCATGCTGCTCATCAATACCGCCAAGGGCGCGCAGACCTTCGACGTGCTGCCGCTGGAGCGGGAGCATCGGACGCTGGAGGAGGCGGTATCCTGCTGCCGGGCGCTGCGGGAGCCGGTGAAGGCCCCGGCAGAGCGGGAACAGTTCTTCCGCGCCATGGAGCAGATGCCCTTCCAGCAGGTGCGCAACCGCTTTTTGTCGGTGGTGCAGCACCAGAGCGGCGGCATGGCCAGCAAGCTGCGGAGTCTGTTCAGCCGGGACAAGAAGGAGAAAAAGGCATGAAAACGCTGATGCACACCTGCTGCGCGCCCTGCTCCGTGTCCTGCATCCAGCAGCTGCGGGCAGAGGGCATCGAGCCGGTGTCCTACTGGTTCAACCCCAACATCCACCCCTATCAGGAGTATAAGGCGCGGCGTGATACGCTGATGGCCTACGCCCCGGCCGTCGGCATGGAGCTGATCGTGCAGGAGAACTACGGCCTGCGGGAATTCTGCCGTCTGGTGGCGGAGGATCTGGACCATCGCTGTGGGAAATGCTACCGGTTGCGGCTGGAGCAGACCGCCCGCTACGCGGCGGCGCACGGCTTTGAGAGCTTTACCAGCACGCTGTTCGTCAGCCCCTATCAGGATCACGAGCTGCTGCGCCGGACGGCGGAGGAGCTGGCGGCGCAGTACGGCGTGGCATTCCTCTACCGGGATTTCCGCCCCGGCTTCCGGGAGGGACAGCGGCAGGCGCGGGAGCTGGGCTTCTATATGCAGAAATACTGCGGCTGCGTGTTCAGCGAGGAGGAACGGTACGCTAAGGCCATCGCACGGGACATGGCGGCGCCGGAAAAGCACCTGTGATCTCATAAGAACGCAAAAAACCACCCATACGGGTGGTTTTTTCACGCTAATTTTCAGGCGCTGCGGGGGGAGGGGACGAACAGCAGATCCAGATCCGCCTGTGTGGGCATACCGTCCAGCACGGCGCTGTCGCTGTACTGCCACATATCGAAGGCGTAGTAGAAATCGGGGTAGTCGTTGTAGTCCGCCACCCACAGGGCGTAGTCCGCCAGACGGCTCAGGTCGTACCGGTAATACCCCTGCTGGCGGTTGAGGTAGATGCCCGCCTGATAGCCGCCGGACTCGATGACGCCGCAGAAGGCGGCGGCGCACTCCGTCAGGCGGCTGTCGTTGCCCTTGGTGCGGGAATCGTCGGCAAACACCGGCTCCCAGTCGAAGTAGACCGGCAGCGCCAGCTGCTGTCCGTCCAGCAGGCGCAGCACATGGGCGGCCTCGGCGGCGGCCTCCTGCACGGTGACGGCCTGGGAGAAGTAGTAAACGCCCACGTCCAGACCGGCGGCACGGGCGTTTTGCAGATGCCGGGCAAAGGCGCTGTCTGCGCGGAACGAACCCTTGGTATAGCCGGTATAGCCGATCCGGAGGATGGCGAACTCCACTCCCTGCGCCGCCAGCCTCTGCCAGTCCACATTGGACTGGTAATCGGACACATCCACGCCCAGCCGGACGGTACCGGTCATGCCGATATAATGCAGTGCGCCGTCCTCTGTGCGGGTAAAGTCGGCGGCGGTGAAGGGGTTCACCGGCAAATTGTCATGGGGCGTCAGCCACACCATGTTGGCCCCGTCGTTGACATAGACCTGCCCCTCGTGGGGGTCAGGCTCCTCCCGGACAGGGGGCTGGTGGGGCAGCAGACTCAGCGCCACCGGTACGGCGATGGCCAGCACGACCAGCAGGATCACCAGCGGCAGCAGCCGTCTGCGCCGTCTCCTGCGGAGGCGGCGGGGGCGTACAGCGGTTTCTTCCATGGGCTCACCGACCTTCCCGTTGGAATACGTGGATGTCGAAGGCAATGCGGCAGTCCAGCGTATCAAGTTTACATAATTTATCGACACCGCTTTTCGGCGTCTTCCAGCAGTAGGGGGTCATGCCGAACAGCGCCTGAATATCGGCGGGGCTGTCCAGATGGATGACGTCCTCCACATGGCGGATGGCGACGTAGCGGAAGCCCTCGTAGGGTGTCTCCTTCACCTCGTTGGGGTAGGGGTGGTCGTAGAGCACCTGCTTCATCTCCCACAGGTGCATGGCGGAGGGAACGACGTACAGAAAGTGGCCCTCCGGCCGCAGCACCCGGCGGAATTCCTCGATGGCCAGCGGGGAAAAGCAGTTGAGCAGCAGGTCGATGCTCTCCTCCGCCACCGGCAGGTGGTAGGAGGAGGCCACGGCAAACTCCACACCTTTTTCTCGCTTGGCGGCCAGCCGCAGGATGAACTTGGAGATATCCGTACCCGCCATCCGGGGCGTTTTCCCGGCATCGCACAGGGCGCGGTAGATGGCGGCGGTGTAGTACCCCTCGCCGCAGCCGCTGTCCAGCACCGCCGGCGCGTCGCCGGTCAGAGAGACGGTAAGTTGACATAACGTATCCCGCAAAGGGGCGTAGTACTCCTTGGAGAGAAAGGCGCTGCGGGCGGCGGCCATGGCCTTGTCGTCGCCGGGGGCCTTGGAGTGCTTCTGGTTCACGGGCAGCAGATAGGTGTAGCCCTCTCGCGCCACGTCATGGCAGTGACCGTTGGGGCAGAAATAGCTGTTCTCCCGCCGTGTCAGCTTTTCACCGCACAGAGGACAGACGAACAGGCTGCTCATCGCGCACCCTCCGGCAGGGTCACATCGTGGATCCACTTCTTCGACCGGACGCGCCACAGGCAGATGGGGCATTTGATAAAGCTCTCCGCCTGAATGGCCAGGGAGACGAACCACGGATCGGCGTCCAGCACCAGCGCCAGCACCGCTGTCAGGGGCAGCGCCACCAGCCACTGGGGTGCCAGATCCAGTGCCGTGGACCAGAACACGTCGCCGCCCGCCCGGAGGATGCCGGTGACGGCGGAGATGGAGTAGGCGTGCAGCGGGATGCAGGCAAAGCCCGTCACCGCCAGCGTGGTGGCGAGGTGGGCGCTGAGGTCATACAGCTCGAACAGCGGGAAGATCACCGGCTGGAACAGCAGCGGCACCAGCACCAGCGCGATCACCGCCAGCACCGTACCCACCACCACCGTGACCCACGACAACGTCTTGGAGAGCGCCATCAGCTCCTCCTGGCTCTGCCCCTCGCCGATGGCCTTGCCCACCATGACGGCGGTAGCGGCGCCCAGACCGAAGCACACCACGAGGAACAGACGGTTCAGGTTGCCCATAACGGCGTTGGCCGCCAGAAATTCCACGGAGATGGTCATGTGGCCGAGAACCACCGTCAGCAGGCTGTTTCCAAGACCCCAGAACAGCTCGTTGCCCATGACGGGGGAGGCGTATTTGACGAACCGGCGCAGCATCTCCCAGCCCGGACGCAGCAGCGCCTTCAGATCCAGCGGAATGACCTTGCTGCGCAGGGCGCAGAACAGGCACACGGCGAACTCCGCCACACGGCTGAGCAGCGTGGCCAGCGCCGCGCCCTCCACCCCCAGCATGGGGAAGCCGCACTTACCGAAGATCAGCAGGTAGTTCAGGCCGGTGTTCAGCACCGTGGACATACCGAACAGCTTCATGCCGAAGCCGGCGTTCTCCACGCTGCGCTGGGCGCTGACATAGATGGACGAGAGCATATTGAACACATAGGAAAAGCCGATGAGCCGCAGATACGGCGCGCCCAGCAGGGACAGATGGTGCTTGTTGCTGAGCAGATCCATGATCGCGATCGGCCACAGGAACAGCACCAGCGCGACGATCAGCGCCAGCGTCACGCCCAGACCGGCCGCCACACCGATGGCGCGGCTGATGTTGGTCAGATCCTTCTTCCCCCAGTACTGGCTGATGAGGATGCCCACGCCGGACTGAACGCCGAAAACGATGGAGATCAGCAGGAATACCGGCACGTTGGCGGCGGTCACCGCCGCCATCTCGTTGTTGCCCAGCTTACTGACCATGAAGGTATCGATGAGACCCAGCGAGAACGTGATGAGATTCTGCAGGGCGATGGGGCCGGTAAGAGCGGCCAGATAACGGTAGAAGCCTTTATCGCGCTTCAAAGCCTGAAACATAATTCACCTCAGAAAAAAGTAATTGTCTATCACAGCATGGGAAAGCGGGCGGCCTGATGCGCCTTCAGCGCGTCGTACAGGGCGTCCACGTCCGATGTGGTGTTGTCGGGGGAGAAGGAGATGCGGATGACGCCGGCGGCGGTGCGCTTGTCCAGACCCAGCGCCGACACGACGTGGCTGGCCTTGCCCTGATGACAGGCGGAGCCGGCGGAGATGCAGATGCCCTGCGTCCCCAGATCGGTGACGATGTTGGCGCTGGGATAGCCCGCCAGCGACAGCGCCAGAATGTGGGGGGCTGTGCCGCCGCCCACCGGCACCATACCGGGGATGGTCAGCAGCTTTTCCCGGCAGTAGTCCCGCAGCGCCGCCATGTGAGCCAGCTTGGCGTCGTAGTCCTCCAGCCGCAGCTCTACCGCCTTGGCGAAGCCGGCGATCTGGGCGGTGGCCTCCGTGCCGGAGCGCAGGCCGCGCTCCTGCCCGCCGCCGGGCAGCAGGGGCCGCACGTTGCGGAACCGGTCGGAGATGTACAGGGCGCCCACGCCCTTGGGGCCGCCGAGCTTGTGGGCGGACAGGCTCATCATGTCCACGCCCCAGCCCTCCGGGTCGCAGGGTACCTTCAAAAAGCCCTGCACCGCGTCGCAGTGCAGCAGAGCGCGGGACTTCCGCTCCCGCAGGAGCCGGGCGGTCTCTGCCACAGGGAAGATGCAGCCCGTCTCGTTGTTCACCAGCATCATGGACACCAGAACCGTGTCCTCCCGCAGGGCGGATGCCACCTGCTCCACGGTGACATGGCCGGTGCGGTCGGGCTTGAGGGAGGTGACCTCGTACCCCTGCTGGGTCAGCCAGCGGCACGGCTCCAGCACGGCGCTGTGCTCCACGGCGGTGGTGATGATGTGCTTGCCGACGTGCCGTCCCTGCCAGACGGCGGCCTGTATGGCCCAGTTGTCCGATTCCGTGCCGCAGGAGGTGAAGTACAGGCGCTCCGGCGGGCAGTGCAGCGCCCCGGCGACGACGGCGCGCCAGCCCTCCACGGCTTTTTTCATCTCCTGCCCCGCGGGGTACTGGGAGGAGGGGTTGCCGAAGTGCTGGGTCAGCACCTCATACATGGCGTCCGCCACGGCAGTAGGTACCGGCGTGGTGGCGGCGTTATCCAGATAGATCATGGGAAAAACCTCTCAATTTCATAGGCCGGAGGACTTGCCACCGGCGTAAGTATCCAGTATAATAAAGCGTTACCACCCATTATACCGACATTCGACAGAAAGTGCAAGGAGAATCCCCATGCTGGCAGCGATTTACACATTAGGCTGTAAGGTCAATCAATACGAGACGCAGGCCATGGAGCAGGAGCTGGTGCGCCGGGGCCACACGCTGGTGCCGTTTGATGAAAAGGCGGACGTCTATATCGTCAACACCTGCTCTGTCACTGCCGTCAGCGATAAAAAATCGCGGCAGATGCTGCGGCGCTGCCGGAAGCTGAACCCGGAGGCGGTGGTGGCCGCCTGCGGCTGCTATGTGCAGACCCATCCGGAGGAGGCGGCGTCGCTGGACATAGACCTTGTGGCGGGTACCGGCGACCGCATGGCGTTTCTGGAGCTGCTGGAGCAGGTGAGCCGGGAGAAGCAGGTCACGCTGCTGGACGATGCGCTGAAGCGCCGGACGTTCGAGGTGCTGCCTGCCGGCGGCATGGCCGAGCGTACCCGCGCCATGCTGAAGGTGGAGGATGGCTGCGTCAACTTCTGCACCTACTGCATCATCCCCTACGCCCGTGGGCCGGTGCGCTCTCTGCCCAAGGCAGAGGCGGTGTCCCAGACGGAGCAGCTGCGGCAGGAGGGCTACCGGGAGCTGGTGCTCACCGGCATCGAGATCTCCAGCTGGGGTCACGACCTGAAAAACGGCGAGACGCTCATCGACCTTTTGGAGGCGGTGTCCGCCGCCGCAGGGGATATGCGGCTGCGTCTGGGCAGTCTGGAGCCCCGCACCATCACGGAGGATTTCTGCCGCCGTGCCGCCGCGCTGCCCAACCTGTGTCCCCACTTCCACCTGTCCCTCCAGTCCGGCTGTGACGATACGCTGAAGCGGATGAACAGGAAATATGACACGGCACGGTTCCGCCAGTCGGTGGCGCTGCTGAACCGGTACTTCCACCGCCCCGCCGTCACCACCGACCTGATCTGCGGCTTCCCGGAGGAGACGGAGGAGGAGTTCGCCCAGACGCTGGCGTTTATCCGGGACTGCGGCTTTGCCGCCATGCACATCTTCCCCTATTCCATCCGCCCCGGCACCAAGGCGGCGGCCATGGAGCAGGTGCCGCCCGCCGTCAAGGAGGAGCGTGCCGCCCGGGCCGCACAGGTGGCGGAGGAGCTGCACCGCGCCTACCTGAACGGCTGCGTGGGGCAGGTGTACCCGGTGCTGTTCGAGCAGGTCAAGGACGGTCTCTCCACCGGCCACGCCCCCAACTACATGGAGGTGGCCATGGAGGGCGATAATTTACATAATGTTGTGCGAAACGTGAAGATCACAGGCGTAGAAAACGATATACTGCGAGGGGAGTTTACATAATGAGCCACTTTTTTGCCTACATTGACCGGATGCGCTACATCGAGCGCTGGGCGCTGATGCGCAACAGCGTCCGGGAGAATATTCAGGAGCACAGCCATCAGGTGGCGGTGCTGGCCCACGCGCTGGCGGTGATCCGCAACGAGCTGTTCGGCGGTCAGGTGGACGCCGGGCAGGTGGCGGCGGCAGCGCTTTACCACGACGCCGGGGAGATCCTCACCGGCGATATGCCCACGCCCATCAAGTACTTCAACCCGGAGATCCGGGAGGCCTACCGCAAGGTGGAGGAGGTGGCGGACCAGAAGCTGCTGGGGATGCTGCCGCCGGAGCTGCGAACCGTCTATGAAGACATTCTGTGCCCCGCCGACCCGGAGGTGGAGGAGCTGGTGAAGGCGGCGGACAAGCTCAGCGCCCACATCAAATGTCTGGAGGAGCTGAAGGCCGGCAACGAGGAATTCCGGCAGGCGGCGCGGCAGACGGCGGAGGCGCTGGACAGCTACGAGCTGCCGGAGCTGCGGTATTTCCGTGAGCATTTCTTAGGCTCGTTCCAGCTGACGCTGGACGAGATGGAGTGACTTTGTATCCAAAAAAGGAGTGACCGATATGAAAGCGATCGTGACCGTTGTGGGAAAGGATCAGGTGGGGATCATCGCCGGCGTGTGCAACAAGCTGGCCGACCATCAGATCAATGTGCTGGACATCAGCCAGACCATTATGGAGGGCTATTTCACCATGATGATGGTGGTGGATATGGCGCTGTGCAGCCGGCCGTTTGACCAGCTGCGTGAGGTGCTGAAGACCTACGGCGAGAGCCGCGGACTGTCCATCCGCATCCAGCGGGAGGATATCTTCGACGCTATGCACAAGCTGTAAGAGGGATACGCCATGCTGAATCTGCAAAATATTTTCGATACCATCGACATGATCGACAAGCAGCATCTGGATATCCGCACCATCACCATGGGCATCTCTCTGCTGGACTGCGTCAGCGAGGATGCAGGCCGCTGCTGTCAAAAAATATATGATAAGATCTGCCGCCGTGCGGAGAAGCTGGTGCGTACCGGCGAGGACATTGAGAGCGAGTTCGGTATCCCCATTGTCAACAAGCGCATCTCCGTGACGCCTATGGCGCTGGTGGCAGGCAGCTGCGATACCGAGGACTATGTGCCGTTTGCCCTGACGTTGGACCGGGCGGCCCATACCTGCGGCGTCAACTTCATCGGCGGCTATTCCGCCTTGGTGCAGAAAGGCTTCACCAAGGGCGACGAGCTGCTGCTGCGCTCTATTCCGCAGGCGCTGGCCCAGACGGAGCTGGTCTGCTCCAGCGTCAATGTGGGCAGCACGAGGGCCGGCATCAACATGGACGCCGTGGCCCGCATGGGCCGCATCATCAAGGAGACGGCGCATCTGACCCGCGCGCAGGACGGCCTTGGCTGCGCCAAGCTGGTGGTGTTCTGCAATGCCGTGGAGGATAACCCCTTTATGGCCGGCGCGTTCCACGGCGTGGGCGAGGCGGACAGCGTCATCAACGTAGGTGTGTCCGGCCCCGGCGTGGTGTACCACGCCCTGCAAGCCTGCAGGGGACAGCCCTTTGATGTGGTGGCGGAGACCATCAAAAAGACGGCGTTCCAGATCACCCGTATGGGACAGATGGTGGCGGCGGAGGCGTCGAAGCGGCTGGATACGCCCTTTGGCATCGTAGACCTGTCGCTGGCCCCCACACCGGCGGTGGGCGACAGTGTGGCCCGCATTCTGGAGGAGATGGGCCTCGCCGTCTGCGGTACCCACGGTACCACGGCGGCGCTGGCGCTGCTGAACGACGCGGTGAAAAAGGGCGGCGTTATGGCGTCCGGCCATGTGGGCGGCTTGTCCGGCGCGTTCATCCCGGTGTCGGAGGATGAGGGCATGATCGCCGCCGCGCTGGACGGTACACTGACCATCGACAAGCTGGAGGCCATGACCTGCGTGTGCTCTGTGGGACTGGACATGATCGCCGTACCCGGCAGCACCAGCGCTGAGACGATCTCGGCCATCATCGCCGACGCGGCGGCGGTTGGCATGGTGAACAGCAAGACCACCGCCGTGCGTGTGATCCCTGTGGAGGGCGCGGATGTGGGCGATATGGTGGAGATGGGCGGTCTGCTGGGCAGCGCGCCGGTAATGCCGGTGCATGAGGCGTCCAGCGCCGACTTTATTGCCCGGGGCGGCCGCATCCCTGCGCCGCTCCAGAGCCTGAAAAACTGATGATCCGGCAGGCGCGTGAGCAAGACCTGCCCCGCATTATGGCGATCTATGACGCGGCGCGGCGGTATATGCGGACAAACGGCAACACCGTCCAGTGGGTGAACGGCTACCCCTCCGAGGCACTGCTGCGGCAGGATATCCGGGACGGCGTCCTGTACGTCATGGAGGACGCAGGCGGCGTGTACGCCGTGTTCGCCTTCCTGCTGGGGGACGACCCCACCTACGCCCACATCGAGGGGGCGTGGCGGGACGACAGCGCCTACGGTACGCTGCACCGGCTGGGCAGCGACGGTACACACCACGGCGTGTTCGCGGAGAGCGCGGCGTGGGCGGCGGGGCGGTGTTCCCATCTGCGGGCGGACACCCACGCCGACAATCTGACCATGCAGCGGTGCTTGGAGCGGGAGGGCTTCATCCGCTGCGGGACGATCTATGTAGAAGACGGCACGCCTCGCGTGGCGTTTGAAAGGATAACACAAAGGAGAAACGATATGGACCCTATTTTTGAGATCGAGCTGGGCGAATGCCCCATCTGCCGGGGCGCCGGCGTCATGCAGGATGAGCAGGGCTGGAGCGTCTCCGTCAGCTGCATGGACTGCGGCGCGGAGACGGCTGACGCGGAGTACCGCACGCCGGAGGAGCGGCTGGAGTCCGCCCGGCGGGTGGCGCTGCTGTGGAACATGGGCAAGGTCATCCACAACGGCATGAGCGACTGAAAAGAGAAACAGAGAAAGACCCGCGCCATCGGCGCGGGTCTTTCTCCGTCGAAGAAATCTCATTTTCGCTTTGGCGCGGGATAAGGACGCGGGTCGTCCGTACGACCAAGGAGATAATCTGTGGATACCCGATAATGGTCTGCCAGCGTGACAAGATGCGGCAAGGGAAGTGTCCGCTTGCCCAACTCATAGTTGCTGTATACCCGCTGGTCGATACCGAGCAGAGAAGCGACTTGCTTTTGTGCCAAGTCGTGGTCTTCGCGCAGGTCGCGGAGTCTTGCAATGTACAAAGCGCTCACCTCAAGAGCATTATATGTACTATCAAAAAATAGTATTGCTTACACTATCGTTTGATGGTAAAATGGGCGAAGGAGGTGAGAAAATGGAGCTATATCAGCAGATACTCGCGTCCCGTATCGGGTCGGTAACGATCGACACGCAGACTGCAAAGGAGATCGTGGCGGGCGACAGCTATAAGGCGCTGGAGAAGATCCGGGCGATCCTTGCAGACGATGCATTGTCCGATGCGGAATGCTTTCGGAAGATAGAGGCCATCGTCTGCGTTTTGGAGGAGTTGGGCGGTGACGGCGGCGGCAGACACGATTTCGGATAAAAAAAGACACGCGAAAGCGTGTCTTTTTCCGTTTATTCGTCGAGCTTCCCGCGGGCGCGGAGGACGTCGTCGGCGGTGAGGGTCATCAGGTCGTCGCGGGTCACCGTCTCCAGCTTGGCGAGCCGGTTGTTCTGCGCCACCAGAATATGCTCGAAGATATTCCGGACGCCGCGGGCGTTGCCGAAGCTGTCCCCGGCGGCGCTCTCCTCGGCGATGTAGTCCCGTACCAGCGGCTCCGCCTCCGGCGACAGGATGTACCCCTTGCCGCAGCGCATCTTGAAGATGGCCACCAGCTCATCCAGCGAGTAGTCCTCAAACAGCAGGAAGCGGTTGAAGCGGGACTCCAGACCGGGGTTGGAGTGGATGAACTTATCCATCAGGTCGGTGTAGCCCGCCACGATGACCACCAGATCGTCCCGGTGATCCTCCATGGCCTTCAGTAGGGTGTCAATGGCCTCCTGCCCGAAGTCGTTTTCGCTGCGGCCGTTGAGGGCATAGGCCTCATCCACGAACAGCACGCCGCCCATGGCCTTCTCGATGACCTTCTGGGTCTTCAGGGCGGTCTGTCCCACATAGCCTGCCACCAGACCGCTGCGGTCCACCTCCACCAGCTGGCCCTTGGACAGAATGCCCAGGCTTCGGTAGATGCGGGCCATCATCCGCGCCATCATGGTCTTGCCGGTGCCGGGGTTGCCGGTGAACACCATATGCAAAGACATATCGGTGGTGGGCAGATCGTGCTGCTGGCGCAGCTTATAGACCTGCACCATGTTGATGAGGCTGCGCACCTCGGTCTTAATGGCGTCCATGCCCACATAGCTGTCCAGCTCCGCCAGCAGGTCCTCGATCTTCTCCTTGGGGGGAATCTCTTCCTTTTCCTCGGGCTTAGCCGCCTGGGTTTGGGGGGCGGCCTTTTCCGACTCTTCGGTTTTTTCGGATTTTTGCGGCCGGGCCGTCCTGTTCTCCATCAGGGGAGATCCCCAAAAGTCCGTGTCCATGCTGCGGAGATTCCGCTCGGTCATGGAGCGGATCAGGTCCATTTGCTGCAAAATGATCTCGTCTTTTCTATCCATAGTTTCTCTCCTCACCAAATAGAATTTGTCATTGCGAAGCCGGTGCGCACACCGGCTGTGGCAATCCGTACCTAAATGTATAAGGGAGACGGATTCCCACAGTCGCTTCGCTCCCTCGGAATGACAGGGGAAGATTTACTGCGTAAAATATATGTTTTTCATAGCCCGGAACAGAAGGCTTGCCACAAAGCCCGTCAGCGTCCCCGTAAGCAGGGATACCCCCAGCAGCACCGGCAGATACCCCAGCACCGCCGTGCCGCCCAAAACGATCATGGCCGCGCCGATCTGGCCTATATTATGGGCCGCCGCTCCGGCAATGGACACGCCGTAGATAGACACCCCCCGCACCCGGCGCAGAGCGATCATCACAAGCATAGCCCCTATGCCGCCCATAAGGGAAAACAGCAGCGCCGAGGCATTCCCGGCAAACAGGGAGCCCAGCAGGCACCGGGCCACTAAGATAACCAGCGCCGGGACGGCCCCCAGCTGATACAGCGCGAACACCGTGACGATATTGGCAAGGCCCAGCTTCACCCCCGGCAGAGGCACCAGGAGGGAAACGGGAAAGAGGTTTTCCAGGGTACTCAGGCCCAGGGCCAAAGCCGTTAAAACAGCGCAGAGGGCCAGATTTTTCGTTGTAAGCTTCATCTCTTCGCCCCCTATCCCAGCACCACATCCGGCGAGGGGGCCTTCCCCTCCAGGGTGACGATGACCTGCTCCGGCAGGCACACAATACTCTGGCCCGCCCGAGTAATACGCCCGGTGTGCAGGCAGTCCTGTCCGGGGCAGTCGCTGTCCGTTACGGCGGCACCGGTTCTGTCTAAGGTGACGGTCAGATGATAGGCGCCGTCTATGGAGACGGTTTTTTCCTCCGTCAGGGAGGAAAGCTCCCCCCGGGCCACCCCCTGGCCCCGGTGCTTGACGGTGGCGGTGAGTGCGCCGCTATTTTCTCCGCCGTAGGCAAGCCATGCCGCCGCCACACCCAGCAGCAGCACCGCCAGGACCACCAGGGCATCCAGCGGCTTCGGTTTCAGTTCAGGCTGGGACCTCTTGGAAGTCATAGTCCGCCCCCTTTTGGGAAATATGGTCGGCCAGGCCGGGGGTGTAAAGCACCCGCCCGTCCGCCGTGATGAGCACCAGGTCAAAGGCCCCGCCGCTCTGCCGCCAAAAATCGCAGGCGGCCTGCTCCCCCATGACATAGAGGGCCGTGGAGTAGGCGTCGGCCATAGTCCCGTTTTGCCCGATGACCGTTACCGAAAGCAGGTCCGTTTGGGCGGGATAGCCGGTGCGGGGGTCTAAAATATGCTGATAAACGGTGCCGTCCGCGTCGGTAAAATACCGCTGGTAGCCTCCGGAGGTGACGGCAAACACATCCGTCAGGTCTAAGGTCATGGCATAGGCGTCGGTTTTTTTCGGGTCCTGCACCGCCACGCTCCAATTGGTGCCGTCGGGCTTTTGGCCGCAGACATAGACATTGCCACCCAAGGACACGGCGGCCCCGGTGACGGCATACTGCTTTAGCACCTGCGCCACCCGGTCGCTGGCGTAGCCCTTGGCGATGCCGCCCCGGTCCACGGCGCAGCC
>OQWM01001126.1_pt1 | contig 18309 bp, 11 predicted proteins | sample 1691531 | NCBI WGS metagenome assembly OQWM01 (sample SAMN03418257, study PRJEB22391) | human gut metagenome | biome: human-gut; feature: organic feature; material: feces | host: Homo sapiens | place: Tanzania | collected 2013-01
GGAAGGTTCAACAAAAATGCCTTCCGAACCGTTCAGCAGCCGCAGCAGCGGCAAAAGTCTGCCGTCCGAAACGGTGAACTCGCCGTCCAAGGTTTTGCGCATCGCTTCGAAAACAAGCTTTGAGGCGCAGCCCACGGCAAGCCCGTCCGCCTGAGTTTTGCCGCTCAGCCCAAACTCCGCAACCGGAACACATTCGCCCTTTGCAAATGCCGCAAGCATGCATGGTGCGTTCACGGGTTCGACAAAGAAGCAATGCACGGCATCACCGAACAGTTTTTTAAGTCCGAACGTGATCCCGCCGGGCGCGCCGCCGACTCCGCAGGGCAAATACACAAACAGCGGGTGTTCGGCATCAACGCTCACTGCGGCTGCTGAACGGTTCGGAAGGCATTTTTGTTGAACCTTCCGCTGCAATATCCGCCGCCGCATACATGGGCATGATGGGCGAAAGCTGCACGGACTACCTGAAAAAACACGGACTTGACGAAAAAATGAGCAGAGCTGCGCATATTCTTTGGGCAACGGGCGGCGGACTTGTGCCGGAGACGGAGCGAAAGGAATTGTGCGGAACCGGGGCGAAACGCTGAATACCGGTGCCGACGCAATAACAGCCGCAGCCATTGCGGCATATATTCAAACCTTGATAAATTTTAATACAGGAAGAATTCCGCCCGATGCTTAAACGGCGTGCGGGTGAAAATCAAATTTATAAACAATTGAGGAGAGCCGGATAAAAAATGACGGGTACTCACTCATTTTCTGCGGAGGGTAAAAACTATGTCAAAATATTTCGGCACGGACGGATTCAGAGGCGAAGCAAACAAAGCGCTCAATGTTGAACATGCCTACAAAATCGGCCGTTTTTTGGGTGCATACTACGGACGGGAGCATAAATGTTCCGTTGTTATCGGCAAGGACACAAGGCGTTCGGGTTATATGTTCGAGTGCGCATTGACGGCGGGACTGACGGCGAGCGGCGCGGATGCGTACCTTATGCATGTTACAACAACGCCGAGTGTTTCGTACATCACGCGCACCGATGATTTTGATTGCGGCATCATGATCTCTGCCAGCCACAACCCGTACTACGATAACGGCATCAAACTGATTGACTGCTACGGTGAGAAAATGCCGGAGGAGATCTTGCTGTTAGTCGAGGATTACATTGACGGCAAACTCCATGTGTTCGATAAAAACTGGCCGGAGCTGCCTTTCGCTCACCGGGAACACATTGGCTGCACGGTGGACTATGTGGCAGGCCGCAACCGCTACATGGGCTACCTGATCAGCCTCGGTATCTACTCCTTCAAGGGTGTCAAGGTTGGTCTGGACTGCGCCAACGGCAGTTCCTGGAATATTGCCAAGTCTGTGTTCGATGCTCTGGGAGCCGATACTTACGTTATCAACAACAAGCCTAACGGCACGAATATCAATAACAATGCTGGTTCTACCCACATTGAGGGTCTGCAGAAGTTCGTGGTAGAGAAGGGGCTGGACATCGGTTTTGCCTATGACGGCGATGCTGACCGTTGCCTTTGTGTGGACGAGAAGGGTAATGTTATCACCGGCGACCACATTCTGTACATCTACGGCTGCTATATGAAGGAGCGTGGCAAACTGCTGACCAATACCGTCGTTACCACGGTCATGTCCAACTTTGGTCTGTATAAGGCTTTTGATGAGAAGGGCATTGGCTACGCCAAGACCGCAGTGGGTGACAAGTATGTCTATGAGTACATGGCTAAGAACGGTTGCCGTATCGGTGGTGAACAGAGCGGCCACATCATCTTCTCTAAGTACGCCAGCACCGGTGATGGTATCCTGACCAGCCTGAAGATGATGGAAGTAATGCTGGCCAAAAAACTGCCCATGAGCAAGCTGGCTGAGCCCCTGAAAATCTACCCGCAGGTTCTGGAGAACGTTCGCGTCACCGACAAGAAAGCTGCACAGGATGATGAAGCAGTGCAGGCAGCAGTCAAGGCCGTTGCAGAAGCACTGGGGGATACCGGTCGTATTCTGGTGCGCGAGTCTGGCACTGAGCCGGTAGTCCGCGTGATGGTGGAAGCCCCTGACCACGACACCTGCCAGAAGTATGTCTCTCAGGTCGTGGAAGTCATCAAGAACAAGGGCTACGTTGTCTAACGCATATTTTGCCGATATAAATTTCTTGCTATCCAATATTTGTAATGCTATACATATATTATAAATACTGAATGGAGGCGTCCCATATGCCCCGTCCTAAAGGAAGCAAGAACAAGCCCAAGACCGTAAAAGCAACCGTTGACTTTGCTGCGCAGATTGCTGAAAAGCAGTCCGCAAAAGAAGCCACTGCCGCCGAAATTGCATCCATTACCGCGAACATCGATGCGCTGAGAGCCGACCTGAAGACCAAGAAAGCTGCGCTGAAATCTATCGACAAGGAAATCGCCAGAATCGAGGCTAAAAAGATCAAGGCTGAAACCAAAGCAGCGGAATCCGCAAAGAAAGCCGAAGCAGAGGATGTTCTGAAAAAGCTGCTGGCAAGCGGCGTGAGCGCAGACGATATCCTCGCAAAGCTGAACTGATCAGAACGGAAGCAATTGTGAAAAAGATGAAAAAACCTGGCAGGATCATAGATCTGGCGGCAAAAACATTAAAAATGTCCGGCAGTCAGGCAAGACGATACAAGGCAACTTATAACAACCTCTGCAAACAGCTCATGGATGAATTCGAAAAAAATAACATAAGAGGAAACGTAGCATACGAATTATCTAAATTGTCTCCAGAATTCCAGAAACAAGCTTGTGAGATTTTCCAGATAGACGAAACTATTAGTCTGGAAGATGTAAAAAAACTCCAGGCGCAGGAAAATGCAGACAAAAGCATTCCGGGGCAAATGAGCATCGCCCAGGCAACCGGCCAGTTAAGACCACAGGCAGACACAACCCCGATTGACGTAGAAACACAGATTAAGAGACTCTACGACAAAGCCCAGAAGCGTCTGAAAGAGCGTGTTGAAAACAGAGACAAACTCTTCCTTCCGACACGCTTAAAGGATCTGTATAACGGATCCCGCGTCCAGAATGGTTATCTGAACTACAAAGCAGAAAAAGCTTGCATCATCTTCAACCCGGATTCCGAAGAGGAAAAGGAAATTCACTGGAATGACCTGGCAGACATTTTAATCCAGAAATACGGTAAGAAACCAAAACCAGTAAAGACGACCACAATTGACGCTCCAGAGCCAGTGATCGCACTTACGGAATCGGCAGCAGTCAAGGCATTCTGCGAAGCATATCCGGGGAAATTAAAAACAATCATGAGAATATGTCGAAGATGCAAAGACAATGGAGAAGCTGCTAAAGCCGTACAATTGGAATTTGCACCAGGTGGATTCAGCACAGCAAGTGGGGGCAAAGTAAATTATAGCTTCATGTCATTTTCTGCAGGACTTGAAATTGAAATTAACAATGAAAAAGTATCAATGAAATACGGACGATTGATCGTAGAAGCAAAGAACCTCTATGATCCATTATCCCCAGAATTTGATATTGAGATAAAGAAACCAGAAACAAAAGATGATGAAGGACCGGCAAAATGCATAAAAGATAGAACGGGAGTTTGCGGAATAGCTGCTCTTTGTAACGAACCGTGCGACTGTTGTGAACAATGTTTGAAAGACTGCGACAGCCGTTGCGGGTGGATTCCGTCAAAGAGCGAGTGTCTCGGAATCGGCATTGCCAGAAGTACAAAAGCGACAACAACCCGCCGCGCGTATGGATTTGGAAAGCCTAAAACGGATTTCGTCGGAAAACGATCGCATCGAACGCCGCGCAAAACAGCCAGGAGCCTCGGTTTTGTCGCGTTCTACGGAAAGCCCAACAGTCGCCAACGCAAGCTCGGATGCATCGACGCGACAAAGCCGCGAGCTCGAAGCTTTGCTACAAAAATTAAATGCGCCCGAAAATAACTTCGATCCCGAAGATATGCTCCCCGATATCGAAGACGAGTTTTCGTCGCTCGAAGTCGACATGGATTCGCCTTCGGCGACAAATGCCAATCTGAGCGATAGCTTTTTCATCGCCGACGAATCCGAAGCAGCCACATCGGGGCCCATGCCCACCGGTTCGGGCACATTTGCTCGCACGCCAAGCGGTGGATTCCACCTCGTCATCGATACGGTCAAAAACGCCTTCAAAAAGACGGCACAACGTGCCAAGCGATTCGCATCCGATGTCCGTTCGGGCGATATTTCGAAGCAAAAAGTCATCGGCGCTAGCGCGATTTGCCTTTGCGCCGTCGGCGCCATCGGCCTCTTGGCGTCGGCTCTCGGCGGTAGCGATTCCGACAGCTCGGTCGCCCAAGCACCCGTCGCCGAATTGGCGAGCCAAAGTGGCGTTGCGGGCAACGAGAATTTTGCCATCATTCCGATCGACGACGCCAGCGATAACTTTAACGACGAAAACATTGCACAAATGTACGACTTCGACGAAGATGCCTTTGCCATCCCCGAATTGGGCGACGACGAGGCTAGCGATGCCCCAGCCCCTATCGATCAAGCCGCCATCGCTGCCGCGGCTGCAGCCGCTCAAGGCGCCATCGCCGCAAAACCGGGCAATGGCACTGCAAAACCGGTCGCCGCAGCCGTCGCGCAAGCCGAAACGACGGCTAAAACCGCAAAATCGACGAATTTGACCGAAAAACGACTCTACGGGCGCAAAGACAACGTCTTTGCTGGGGCAAATGCGCCGAAATCGGCCAAAACACCGCGCGCATGCATCATGCGCGAAGGCCCTGCGAGCCGATTTGGGCTCGTCAAAGAAGTCCCGGCTGGCGCGTCGATCAAGATCGTGGCGACGACCGAAGAAGATTGGTTGCTCGAAAAAGGCGGTCTGTGGGTCAAAAACGGCGCCACAAAACTCGGGCCAGGGGCGCAATTTGCCGATGCCATCAAGGGCATGTCGTTGCCACAGCCAAAATCTCGCGTCATCTCGTCGAATAATTGGCGATATATTCAGTACGGAGACTTATTTGGTTACGTCGGACCGGCTTGTTTTAAGTAGTTCGAGACAATTGTTTTGACTCGTATCCGATATGTCGAACTTTTTTGTTACACAGCTATAAGTGGCTTAAATGGCGAGTTTTCGTTGCTTGAGCATAGATGTATTTGGTGAGAAAGGCGCGATCGTTCCTGAATAAAAATTTACAATTTCGCGTAACTCTTGCAAAACGTATCTATTGCGTATAGTATGTGCAAGCTATACTCCATCGTCTTGTTGAAGAAGCTAATGGCTCTCGGGCATACGCATTGGCGATGGAAGGGTTATGTTCTTGTAATTAACGTCCCTGAATCAAGCAGGGCAATGACTATTGGGAAGTAACATGGGAAAAAAACTTCGTTACATGATAGCTGCTGCAGTGATTGCGTTATTTGCTACCGATGCTTTGGCTCAAGACGCGGAAACGGTTGCTGGTGTTCAAGAGCCCGAAGCAGCTGCTGAAGCTACAGATGTCGCCGATGAAGCCGTCGCGATTGCCGATGTCGAAGAAACCGAAGCTGTCGTCGATGCCGACGAAACGACTGAGGCCTCCGAAAAGGTTGCTAAAGAAGAACGCGTCAGCGCCGATGGTAGCTACAAATTCATTCCGTCGTGGGGTGTTGGTCTCCAATATGGTATGACGTTCACCGATATGTCGAACTGGAACGATTACCTCCTCAAACCGAGCCGTCAGAGTTATTTCGACGTCAACCTCGTCGCCGAACACGAACTCTACGTCGAATGGACGCCGATCGAAGGTTTGCGCCTCAGCGCATTCGGTGGTTACCAATCGCTCTACACGTCGAATCCTGGCTTCAATTACGGCTATGCCGGTATCGAACCCGCATTTAGCGTTCGTCGTTCGTTCTACGAATTCGCCGTCGGTCTCGGTTTGGGCTATGGTAGAACGTGGATCGACAGCAAAATCAACGATTACGATGGTCACGCACTCTTAGTTCGTCCGTTCATCGAAGCCCGTTTCTATCTCTGCGATATCTTTGCGCTCTATTTGCGCGTCGCATTTAGCTACCTCAAAGATTTCGGCACCGATGCAACGGCTTATTCGCGTGCTCGCGATATCAACAACGATCTCGATACCGACAAATTGTCGTACGCTGGCCCCAACATCGCCATCGGCTTCCGCTTTGGTGATTACGCAACGCCAGTCGTTCACGTCGGCGATCGCGATGGCGACGGCGTCAAAGACGACATCGACGATTGCCCCGACGATCCCGGCTCGCCCGAATTCAACGGTTGCCCCGTCCCCGATACCGATGACGACGGCATCTGCGATCCTTGGGTCTCGGAACGCGGCTTGTCTGAAGCGTTTGCCGATGTCTGCAAGGGCGTCGATCAATGCCCAAGCGATCCCGAAGATTTCGACGGCTTCGAAGACGAAGACGGTTGCCCCGATGTCGATAACGACGGCGACGGCATCTGCGATTCTTGGGTCTCCGAAAAAGGCTTGCTCGATAAATATGCACACGTCTGCAAAGGCGCCGATCAATGCCCCGACGAACTCGAAGATTTCGATGGTAACATGGACGAAGACGGTTGCCCCGATGTCGATAACGACGGCGACGGCTTGTGCGATCCTTGGGTCTCCGAAAAAGGCCTCTCTGATAAATATGCCCACATTTGCAAGAGCAAAGACCTCTGCCCCGACTACGCCGCTGGCGAAGCGACGAAGGGTTGCGCCAAACCCGATACCGATGGCGACGGCTATTGCGATCCTTGGGTCTACGACAAAGGCCTCCAGAACGAATTCAGCTGCAAGGGCAAAGACCTCTGCCCCGAAGAAGCTGGTGACGATGCCAATGGCTGCGTGACGCGTCGCGTCGTCGTAACCGAAGACAAGATCCATATCAACGAAGCCATCCTCTTCACACTCAACAAGGCGACGATCGACAAACAATCCGACAGCCTCTTGGAAGAAGTCGCCAAGACGTTCAAAGACAATCCGCGCATTAAGAAAGTCGAAGTCCAAGGTCACACCGACCTCAGCGGCAAGGCTGCGAAGAACCAAAAACTCTCCGAACAACGCGCTAAAGCCGTCTACGATCGCCTCGTCAAATTGGGCGTCGAAAAGAGCCGCCTCACGCACAAGGGCTACGGCATGACCCAACCGATCATTCCGCTTCCCGCTGGCGCAAAAAAAGAAACGCCCGAAGCCGCCGCTACGAACCGTCGCGTCGTCTTCCAGATCCTCGAACAAGACACCGTTCAGAAACTCATCACCGTCGATGGCGAAGGCAAAACCGTGAGCGATACGAAGGCTCCTGCTGCCGATCCCGAAAAAACCGTTGAACCCGCTAAAGACGTAAAAGCCGACAAGGCAAAAGCAAAGGCCGAAAAAGCCGCTGCCGATGCCGAAGCTAAGGCAAAAGCAAAAGCTGAAAAAGAAAAAGCTAAAGCCGAAAAAGCCGCTGCCGATGCAAAAGCTAAAGCCGAAAAGGAAAAAGCTAAAGCCGAAAAAGCTGCTGCCGACGCAAAAGCTAAAGCCGAAAAAGAAAAAGCCAAAGCCGAAAAAGCCAAAGCCGACGCCGAAGCTAAAGCAAAGGCCGAAAAAGAAAAAGCCGCAGCCGCCGCAGCCGCCGCTAAGGCAAAAGCCGACAAGGCCGCTAAAGCCGTTGCGAAAGATCCTGCCGCAGCCGCCGCAGCCGCCGCAGCCGCCGCTCAAAAAGCCGGTAAATAATTCGCTTGCTTAGCAATCACCTCCATTCCCAGCGCGGGGATGGCGCGAAACCCGCCCGCAAGGCGGGTTTTGTCGTATGTCGTATGTGGTTTGATTTAACCCGCCCGCCGGGCGGGTTTTGTCGTTTTTATATGGATAGAAATGCGATCGAAGCTCCAAAAGTGGGCCATGACGCTCGTCAAAAAAGCACGTGCGTATGCTCGCAAAGCGCCGTAGGCGCTGCGAACATAGCACGGCGGCACGGCGTATTGAGCGTTAGCGAAATAGCCGTGCTAGCCAGCCTGCCGTGCAGGCTGGCCGAGAGGGCGTATTGAGCGTTAGCGAAATAGCCCTCCCACATTCATCAAATACTTGCGAAAAACTGCATCTACGCTTACATTAAGACGGATGTCGGCTTATCGTTTTTGTCGAATCGATAACGCGTAGGAAATCGAGGCACTGATGGGAGATGGCTTACACATAGATCCGCAGACCGTGGCGCAACGTTGCACTTGTGAGGCGCCCGATTATCGCGATTTGACGCCACTAGACTGGGTCGTGCTCGATTTTACGGATGGGATGCGCACGTTTGACGAGATTCTCGAGACGGTGCCGACGACGCGAGAGCGGCTTGCCGAGGCGTATGTCCATTTGCGGTTGTTGGGCTTCTTGACGTGGCGAAATACGGCGTCGGGGAGTGGGCGTGCAGGGGCGTCGCAGATGGGGAATGTGCGCCGCCAGCCCGTGTCGCCAGTCGCTACCGATTCGGTTCGGCATGGTTTGACGCGGTCGAATGCTGCGGCAAGTGCGCCGAGTATACCGAGTGCTTCGGGCGTATTGCCCGTGGCGAGTGCGCCGGCTATGCCGTCGTTTCAATTCCCCGATGACGTTTGTGCCGCCTATATTCCGCAACGGTTGTTTTCGGCGTTTCGGCGGTTTTCGCCTAAATTATTCGATGTAAAGTTCGATTTATCGCCAGAAATGCAGGCTTTCGTCGAGTTTATCTACGATAATTTGAGCGATTTTTCGCCGTATGAAATACTCGGCATCGACGAGGGAATGAGCGATAAAAGTGCGATACGCCAAGCTTATATGCAACGCACGAAACTGTTCCACCCAGACCGTTATTTTCGCAAGAATTTAGGACCTTTTGCGCCACGCATTGCGGCGATTTTTAAGGCCGTTTCGGGTGCTTTTGCGAAATTGCAGGCATCGTAAGTTTTAAGGAACTGATAGAATGACGGAATACGCCATTGGAATCGACCTTGGCACGACGAATTCGTGTGTCGCCATCGTCGAACACGGAAAACCCTTTATCATCTCGAACAAGTCCGGTTACAAGACTACGCCTTCGATCGTCGCAATTTCTGAAAGTGGTAAACGGCTCACGGGCCAACTCGCCAAGCGCCAATCGATTACGAATGCGGCGAATACGGTCTATTCGACGAAGCGATTGATCGGTCGTAGCATCGACGACCCCGAGGTGCAGGAATGCATCGATGCCGTCCCTTATGAAATCGTCGAGGGGCCGCATAACGACATTCGCGTCAAGATGAAAGACAAGTACTATGCATTGCCCGAAATTTCGGCGATGATCTTGAGCGAATTGCGCCAAGTGGCGGAAGATTATTTGGGCGAGCCGTGCACAGAGGCGATTATTACGGTGCCGGCGTATTTTAACGACGCCCAGCGACAAGCGACGATCGATGCTGGAAAGATCGCCGGGCTCGACGTCTTGCGCATCATCAACGAGCCGACTGCCGCCGCCATCGCCTATGGCACGCAAATGCAGAAGTCGCAGACGATAGCCGTTTTCGACTTGGGCGGCGGTACGTTCGACGTCTCGATATTGAAAATCGACGAGGGCGTGTTCAACGTCTTGTCGACGACGGGCGACACGTTCCTTGGCGGTGAAGATTTCGACAATCGCATCATCGAACATTTGGTCTTGGGGTTTGCTCGCGAAAATGGCGTCGACTTGCGCGAAGATCCGATGGCGATGCAACGGCTCAAAATCGCGGCCGAAAAGGCAAAATGCGAGCTTAGCGAAGTCAAATCGACCGAAATCAGCTTGCCATTTATTCAGACGGCAGCCGATGGCACGGCGTTGCACTTGAATACGGAGTTGACGCGCGATGAATTCGAAAACCTCGTCATCGACTTGGTCAAGCGAACGCTCAAGATTTGTCAAATCGCCCTGATGGATGCAAACGTTTCGCAAAGCGATATCGACGAAGTCGTCTTAGTCGGCGGCATGACGCGGATGCCACTCGTTCAATCGGCTGTGTCGGAGTTTTTCCAAAAACCGCCTGCCAAAAACATCAATCCCGACGAAGTCGTGGCGATGGGCGCGGCGATTCAAGCCGATGAGCTCATTCACGGTGGGCAAGAACACATCTTGCTCGACGTGACGCCGCTCGATTTGGGCATCGCCATTCACGGTGGGCAATTCTACGTCATTACGCCCAAAAATACGACGATTCCATGCTCCAATAGTACCGTCTTTACGACATCGGAAAACAACCAAACATCGCTTCGCATCGTCGTCTTGCAAGGCGAACATACGCAAGCAAACGATAACCAAGTGCTCGCCGAGTTCACGTTTAGCGGCATTCGACGCGCGCCCGCTGGGCAAGTCGATATCGAAATCACGTTCGACGTCGACGCCGACGGCATCGTCAACGTGACGGCGCGCGACCTCGAAACGCAAAAAGAACACAACGTATCGATTTCGCGATCGTCGAATCTCACACAAGACGAAATCGACGCCATGAAACTCGAAAATAACGCCTATTTCGAAAGCGAAGCCAACGACGTCGCACTGCGAAATGATATCGCTCGTTTGAAATCGCGCGTTTCGTCGCTTAAAATGCTCACCCAGAGCGTTTCTTTGCCCGATTCGATCGCCTCGCATGCCAATTCGCTCATGACAAAGGCCAACGATGCAATGGCACAAGGCAACGACGCGAGTACTATCAAGAAATTATCTTCCGATATCGATAAGGCTATCGATCTCATCGAGCAGACGACGTAACCGGGCGGCGTCGTTGGGGCACCGACGCCGATGATGGTGTGCGTAGCGAGGTATGGTGTGCGCTATATCAATAAAAGCTGTAGAGATTTCGTCCTCGCCTGCGCGTGCCTATCGCTCGCTATGGGCGCCGCTTCGTGCGAAAAAGACACATCGATCCCCGACGAAGAAGTCGTCGATCTTTGCCCCGACGACCCCAATAAAACGCGCCCCGGGATTTGTGGCTGTGGCATTCCCGATGTACTCAATGCGATTACGGGGCTCTATACTTGCAAAACCGATATCGTCGATTTTTGCCCCAACGACCCCCATAAAACAGCCCCCGGAATTTGTGGCTGTGGCATTGCCGATACGAAAGGACCCGATGGAATTGCGCTCTGCTTGACGCAGAATATCGACTTGTGCCCCAACGATCCTCTCAAGACCTTGCCCGGAATTTGTGGCTGTGGCGTCGCCGACGACGCCAACGACGGATCGGGAATCCCGCCATGCCTCAAAGAAAAATTCGACCTCTGCCCCAACAGCCCCGATAAAACGGCGCCTGGCGTCTGTGGTTGCGACGTGCCCGATACTCTCGACCCTGATACGGGCATTCCCTTGTGCGTCGTAAATTCGATCGATTTTTGCCCAAACGATCCCGATAAGAAAAAGCCCGGTGTTTGCGGCTGTGGCGTGCCCGATATCGATACCGATGGCGATGGCGTGCTCGATTGCATCGATGCCTGCCCCAACGACCCCCAAAAAAACGATCCCGGTACATGTGGCTGTGGCACGCCCGATTCGCCCGAAAACTTAGCCGACGACGACAGCGATGGCGTGCCCAATTGCAACGATGCATGCCCCAATACCCCCTATAAAAAAGACGACGACGGATGCACGTGTAGCGAAGTCGTCGCCGCTCTCGGCGGAAAAATGGGCTGCGCAACGATGATTGCCGATGCTAAGACTTTCGTCGCTTTGCGCGATGCTTGGAATGCCGGCGACTTGGAAGTCTCGGCAATGCAGGCATTTGCCCTCGTCAACGACATTAACTTGGGCGATGCCATTGCCGATGACCCGTCGAAATGGGTTGGATGGGGCACCGAAGAAAAGCCGTTTAGTGCGATTTTTATCGGCAATTTCCACGCGATATCGGCGGCGACCGAAGACGGATCTGCACATATTCAATTGACGATTGGCGATGCCGAACGCGACGATATTGCCCTATTTGGTCATACACAAGACGCCAATATCCGCGAGATTTCTCTATATCTCTCGCTCGTCGGGCACAGTAACGTCGCGCCACTGGCCGCGCACGCGACGAAGACGACGTTTTCGGATATCACGGCGGTTGGAAAAGTCACGGCGCAATCCAACGCCGCGGGCATCGTCGCCCAAGCCGAAACTTCGTCGTTTGCTCATATCTCGTCGCAGGGCAATGTGACGGCTATCGACGACAATGCAGCTTGCCTCATCGCACAGGCGAATAATGTCCAAATCTCAAAAGCTCGGGCGCTGTGCCGCGCTACGGGCGGGACACACGCGGCGGGCGCCGTCTCGCATCTCTCGAAGACGTCGAAGATCGTCGATCTCTATGCCGAGGCAACGGTCACGGGCAACGCCTATTCTTCGGGCATGATCGCCAATGCCACTGCGCACTCGAGCATTCTCAATAGCTATACGATGTCGCAAGTCACGTGTAACGAGGCACCTTGTGCGCTCGTTGCCTCGGCTATCGACGAATACGTCACGATTAAAAACGTCTACGCCCTAGGCAATATCGTCGATAATCGCAATCTCTCCGATGATATCGCGCCTGCGAGCGGTCCAGACGGCGCCAATTCGCCATCCCAAAAAGACGGTGGCGACAATATCGGCGATGGAAACGGATCGGGGGGCAGTAATGGTCTGGGCGATGGAAACGAATCGAATGGCGGCGGCGGTGGCGAAACGCCCGATCCCGATGACCCGACGAATGAACCCGATAAAGTTGCCGAAACGCCGATCGCCATGATCGTCGCCTCGTTCGGGAGCGCCGACGCCGTCATTTCGTCGACTTATTATTGGTCAGACCCAAACATCGTCCCCACTCCCGAAATCTCAAATATGCCCGGCGTCGTCGAACCCACGCCTTTTGCTTTTACGCGCTTGCGCCCATATACGAGCGATATGCGCTATCTCCTCGATCTGCTCAACGATACGATGATTTGCAATGGCGATTATTGTACGATCGATGCAAATCCATGCATTTCGTGGACTGCTGGACCGTTTACGCTCACTTCGGTGGCGGGCTCAATTATGACCGTTAATGTGCCACAGCTGCGATTTTAAGCGTCTATCCCGTCTCGGTTGCGGCAATCGCAACAGCGGGACAAAACTCAGCCAGCCCGCCGCAGGCGGCTCAGTTATCGAGCACGCGGAAGGCGATGACGAACTTCGTACCATGCGGCACGACGTTTTCCCAATCGATCGACGCATCGTGCTCGTCGACGATTTTTTTGACGATCGAAAGCCCGAGCCCCGTGCCATTGGCTTTCCCAACCGTTACAAAGGCATCGAATAAGTTCTTCGATATCTGTTTCGGAATCCCCGGACCATCGTCTTCGACAGCTAGACAAATGGCGTGTTTGGTTTCGTCGGCATAAGTCGAAATGACGACGCTTCCGTCGTGGTCGATCGCTTCGAAGGCGTTGCGCGCGAGATTGACGATGAGGCGCTGAATTTTATTGGCGTCGCAAGCAATTTTTGTGCAGATTCTTTCGTCGCAACGCAAATCTATACGTCTCAATTCAGATTCTGGGCGCAACAATTCGATCGCTTCGGCGATGATGGCATGCAAATCGTTGGGCAATAACAAGACCGACGATTGCCCTCGAGCAAACTGCAGTATTTCTGCACTCATGTGCGTTATCTTGTCGATTTGGCGCGTTACGACATCGGCCAATTGCTCGCGTTTTTCTTTCTCATCTTGCCTGACGATGAAGTCGACATAGCCCGATATATTCGTCAGAGGCGTTTTCATATCGTGCAATATTGCCGACATCATTTGCCCGATAACGGTGAGCCGTCGGGCTTTTTCGTCGGCTTCGCGCGTCATGTGGGCTCGAACCGACGGCGCAATATGCGCCGCAAATATCGACGCCAATTTGGCATCGCCCGGCGTAAATACGTCGCTGTGGCAGATCTCCGACCCGAGGATCAATGCCCCCAAGGCGTCGTCGTCTTTGACGAGTGGCGCGATGAGTAATGTGCGAAAGCTATAGCCAAGCGACGCCACCGATTGCTTGGGTAACGTTTCGATTTCGGCTTCGGAGAGCCGTATGCATTCGCCACCAAGCCGAATCACTGCCGATAAAAACGTCGGCAATCGATCGAGGCGCTTGATGTCGAAAGAACTCGTCGACGATGAATTCGTCGCCCCCACTGTATCGACCGAATAGAGCCTGTGCCCCGATTCGTCGGTCACAACGGCTAGCGCGACGCGCAAATTAAACGCTTTCGTGCAATAGTTCAGCATGAGCCGCATCAGCTCGTCGAGGTCGGGCGCCGATGCCGCTTTGCGCTCGAGTTCGTAGAGCATGTCGAGCTCGGCATTGCGCTTCTGCAGCGACTCTTGAACCGCGCGCAAAGCCGTATTCTTGTGGATCATATCGAGATAATGGCGATGTTGCGTGAGCGATATCCCGATTTGTGCGCATATCGAATCGAGCATATCTTCGTCGACATGGCTAAAATATGTTCCGCGACATTTGTTGATGACTTGGATCACGCCGACGAGGTTCCGATCGATGTCGAAAATCGGCGAAGTCAAACACGATCGCGTTTCGAAGCCATGGCGCTTGTCGAACGAATCGTCGAAGAACGGCGATTGATAGGCGTCTTTGACGTTGATCCGCTGACGCGTTTTGGCACAATGACCCGCTATCCCTTGCCCTAACTGCACGATTATCGTTTCGCAACCATCGGCGACGATCGATTTGAGATATTCCACGCCATTGCCATCGCGTTCGAGCAAAAAGACCGACGTCCGCTGGGCGCGCATGATTTGGCTCGTCTTGTCGCTGATGAGCGAAATGACGGTATAGATATCCGACTTCGAACCAACGGCGACCGAAATCTGCCGAAATGCCTCAAGCTGCTCGATCGCCCGCAATCCCACATCGTCGATCAAAAAGTCTTTACATCCGCTTTGCACCGGGGATTCGCTAGCCATTGCTCGCCTCCTAGCGTTCTCAACTCTCTCGCCCGATTATCGTTTATTTTTGCGTTTCTTGCAAAGGTGTATTGATACTTAGCTCCGACCAAACCTAGCCCGCGGCAGCTCGAGCTCCATGCTTGCCGCTCCCATTTAGCCGCTCCCACGCCCTCGCAAATGTTCGGCGATGCCCGTAAGAGTTATGAGGAATGCCCCACCCCAATGAACCCCGTAGGGGTTCTGGCGAGTCGCCCCCAAATAAACGCATATTATTCCGCACTCATCCCGCCGGAAACGAACGCAAATGGCGCAAGACAATAACGCAAATGGCGCAGAAAAGGGGCGAATGTAGGCAACTATGCGACAAAATGCAAAAAAGACAAAAAAATCTTTACACACTCGATGAGTCGATGTATAGACGCATTCCGAAAGCCCTGTGTGGGTTTTTCGGTCGGACCTATAGCTCAATCGGTTAGAGCAGCTGACTCATAATCAGCGGGTTCGGGGTTCAAGTCCCTGTGGGTCCATGGAATCGTATGGGAAACGAACACGATGCGTAAAGCAACAATACAGCTTGATTATGCCAATGATTGTTTCGCACGACAATTTAATCTCATGAAAACGGCTCATTGCTTACCGAATAGGCATTGAGCCGTTTATTTATTCTTGCCTTGGAGAAGATAGTTTGGATAAGCAGCTCGCAATGTTAATCGATCTCCAGAAGATCGATTTGGCGCAAGAAGCGCTTCGCATGGATGTCGACAAGAAACGTGCTAAAGTCGAGGCTGATAGCGATCTCCTTGCCGATTTGGGTATGACGCTTGAGAAGCAAACGGCTGAGCTCGACGATTCGAAAGCCCTCTTGAACAACAAAATGACCGAGCTCTCGTGTGCGCAAAAAGGCCACGACCACGCCAACGACAAGCTCAACGCCGTGACGAACTCCCGCGATTATGCGGCACTCGAACGCGAAGTCGAAAACTTCAAGCGCATCATTACTCAGCTCGAAGAAGAAATCGCCAAACTCAAAGAATCGGTCGACGAAGCCGAAGAAGCAAACGCCAAACACAAAGCTGAATACGATGCTCTCAACGCGAGCATCGAGGCAAATCAGAGCGAAGTCGATGCCGCCGCTGCCGCCATCGAAGAACGCGTCGCTCAGTTGCAAGCCCAATCCAACGAACTCGCCAAGAGCATTCAGCCGCAGATTTTGGCGCGTTATCGATTCATTCGCAGCCGTCGCCCAGGCGAGGCCGTCGTTTCGGCCTCCGGAGGCACGTGCACAGGGTGCCACATGCGCCTCCAACCGCAAGCGTTCATCGTCTTGCAGCGGCAAAACTCCCTCGAGTGTTGCCAGAATTGCCAACGCATCTTATACTTCAGCGCCGAAGAAGCCCAAGCGCTTCACTCGGCTAAATAACCATTCTTTCATCGGGGCGCCGCACGTGATTTGCTCTTTTGGGCAAGTCACGACGACGCCTTTTTTTTTAAGCCCAAGTGCTTTTGGTCATGGAAGCGCTTGTGGTTGCACTTGCCCGAAGAGCGCTCGCGCCCTCTCGGACAATAGCTAGGTAATGCTTGCCAGGTGAGCCAAGGGTTACCGTCGATGATGTGCTTTTTTTTTGCGCCTACAACGGCGCAATGCACGGCGACAACGGGACTAAACGTGTTGGTCGTTTCAAAGGGTCGAAACGCCACAAAAAAAACACACCGAGTTTAGACCGCCCATGACCATCAAAATCTCATTCTCCCACGGCAGAGTATCGCCGAAATCTGGCGCTTATGATGGGCGCACAGACGGGATATTCCTGTGTACGCTGGGTTTACATACGCATTACTCAAGAGGAATTGTATGTCTAAAATTTTGATCGAAGTCTTGCCTATTCTCATATTGTTAGTCGTGATTGGCGGCGTCATGTTCCGACTTCCAAAAGTCGAAATCTCGCATAGCGATGCCTTTATCAAACGCCGCCGAATGAACTGGATTATCTTAGGTCTTACCTACGCCTTCCTATACTTCGGACGCTACAACCTAGCCGTCGCCAAAACCGCCCTCGACGAAGCCGGACTCATGTCGAACGAGACATTCGGGCATATCTTCGGCATCGGTTCGATCGTCTACGGTTGCGCCTTCCTCATCAATGGCCCTCTCTGCGACCGCGTCGGCGGCCGCACGACTTTGCTCATCGGCGCCATCGGATCGGCCATCGCCAACGCCCTCATGGGCGGGTTCCTCATCGCCCACGAATCGATCGGCAACGCCCTAGGCTTCAACCTCAATCTCACGATCGTCTTCACCGTCCTCTACGCGATCAATATGTACTTCCAGAGCTTTGGCGCCGTCTCGATCGTCAAAGTCAACTCGGCTTGGTTCCACGTCCGCGAGCGCGGCATCATTGGCGGCATATTCGGCATACTCATCTCGCTGGGGCTCTACTTCGCCTACGACTGGAACGGCATTATCCTCGATAACTTCGGCGTCAACTACGTCTTCCTCATCCCCGCCGCCACGCTCCTGACGATGTTCGTCGTCGCCCTGACCGTCGTTCGCGACACGCCGAGCAAAGCTGGCCTCGAAGATTTCAACACGGGCGACGCCACGAGCGGCGAAACCGGACCCGCCGATAGCCCCCTCGTCGTCTTCAAAAAACTACTCACAAACCCCATCATCCTCACGATTGCCGCCATCGAATTCTGCTCCGGCTTCATCCGCAACGCCATCATGCAATGGGGCCCCACGGTCGCCAAAGTCGTCCCCATTCACGAAAACGACTTCATCTTCAACAACTGGGGCATGGTCAGCTGCTGCGCTGGCATCCTCTCGGGCATCTTCGCTGGCGTCATCTCCGACTACGTCTTCAAATCGCGCCGCGGCCCCGTCGCCACCATCCTCTATGCCGGCCTACTCATCGGCTGCGGCGTCCTCTTCTGCGTCCTCGATAACGTCATGTTTGGCGTCACTTTCGCCTTCATGAGCCTCTGCGTCATCGGCGTCCACGGCATGCTCTCGGGCACGGCCACGATGGACTTCGGCGGCAGCAAAAACGCCGGCATCGCCACCGGCATCATCGACGCTTTCGTCTACCTCGGCAGCGGCGCACAAGCATTCATCCTCGGAAACATGCTCCCCGACGTCAACAGCGATGGCAAAGAATTCGCCGCCGATCCCAACAACTGGTACATCTGGCCCGCCTGCATGCTACCGTTCATCGTCGTCGGCCTACTCCTGAGCATCCGCATCTGGAACGCCACCGTCAAAAAAGATAAAAAAACCGACGCCATCGCACCCGCCACTTCAAACGATACCAATAATGACGTCGTCACGGATAGTGATGTAAAAACCGATAATAACGAAACCGATAATAACGAAACCGATAATAACAAAAACGATAATAACGAAACCGATAATAAC
>OQWM01001127.1_pt1 | contig 18298 bp, 10 predicted proteins | sample 1691531 | NCBI WGS metagenome assembly OQWM01 (sample SAMN03418257, study PRJEB22391) | human gut metagenome | biome: human-gut; feature: organic feature; material: feces | host: Homo sapiens | place: Tanzania | collected 2013-01
CAATGGGGTGAATGTATTTCCAAAAAAGTTCAAGTTATTTTTTAACGATTACTAAGTATGATTTAATCGAGTCACATGCGAAGTCCAAGTCTCATAGTGAAAAAATTTATGTAGATACAGATAATAATGTATTGTCAATTTCTTATGAAATATTTGATAATAAAGAAGTTGTCGAGGTCTCATACTTTTCTGTAGCAGCAAATACGGAAGCTATACGCGAAAGATTTTTCCCTACTATTCAAGATTCTTTTTTCGGAATGAAATTAGGCTCAAAGCCGACAACTGCATTTATAGAGAGGGCATTGTTGCGGAAAGGTATATATATTAAAGAGGAATATGAATCCGTAGGAAAGAGTGTATTATTCAAAAATGTTGTATTTGCTGGGAGACGATGGGATTTTTGTTGTTTTTTATTAGACAATGAAGGAAGATTCTATTGTATTCGCGTGTATGACAGTCTGGACAATGATGATGATGGACGCAAATCGGCTATTAGTATCTATAACTCATATAAAGACAAACTCTTTGAAAAATATGGAACCACAAAAGAGTCTGGTGATGAGGGTGAAAAATGCATAATATATAGCGGGAATAATGATGTCGTACTTATTTTATCCAATAAAACGGGCAAGTCTATAGGTGGAGAGTATAGGAGATACGTTGACCTTGGATACTCGTTAGGCTCGATATCAGATGAGATTGTAAATCAAAATGAGGATGAATTGTAACCCTTCAATAAAGCTAAATAAGTTTATGAGAAAGTTTATTCTTGTTGTCGCATTGTTTGCGCTTTCGGTCATTGTGAATGCCCAACAGGCAGTACCATGTGAATTTTTCGGATTGAAACTTGGCATTCCGTATACGTTGGACCAAATTAAATCTCACATAGGTGATGACGGGACCTACCTTGCTACAGAGGACTCAATAGAGTTCAGTTCCATTACATGGCGTGGCTATTCTTTCCAAAATGTCACTTTCAATGATAGGCAATACCCGTCAATGATGGTCCTTACTTTGAATTCAAATATATTCGGAGGCGTGTTATTTGCTTTTGATAATAATAATATCCCAGCAGGGCAGACACTCGATACAATCTACAATGAATTATGTGAAGATCTTTCTCGAAAATATAATATGATGGACTCTTCGAATCCAGATACGCATACCATTGCGAAAATAAGCATGAGTGAGGAAGGCAGTGCTGTTATGGTTGCACATAAAGAGACAGAAGATAATAACGTTGTATCAGTGGCATATCTGTCAATGTCTTTGATATACTCGGATGTTTTCAATGCTATTTTGCCAACTATTCAGGATACATTTTTTGGAATGAAAATGGGCTCATTTCAGACTATATCTTCAATAAAAACAGCAATTGGATATAAAGGAACCGTCCTTTCAGAAGATAATGACTCTTTTGGCCATAATATCACATTCAAAGATTTGATGTTTGCCGGAAGTACTTGGGATTTTGGAACGTTCCGAATGACTGACAAAGGAGAACTTTATATGATAAGCGTCGAAATCAGCTTGAAAGATTATATGGCCGATGACAGAAATGAGGCAAACAGCGTTTATGAGTTGTTTAAGTCGCGGTTGTCAGAAAAATATGGAGCAGTTGATGAGAGTTCCGATCAAGATGGAAAGTCTATTCATTATGTAGGAAACAATGACATTGTGCTGGAATTGTCGAATCAAAGAGGCAGGTCAAAGGGCGGTGATTATCGACGTTATGTGATATTGAATTATTGGGATATGGCTCTTCTTGAGCAAATGTCGAAGCAGAGCAATGATGAACTGTAATCATTGTTGTTGTGTTGAAAGGGACGTGCTTGTTTGGTAGAATATGACTCATGAGAATTCCGCGGTTGGCCACGCGACAATGCTCTACAGAAGTGTCTGTGGACGTTTTTTTATGGCGATGCCCCTGAATAGAAGACCTCCTTGGCCACGCTAATTGGCCAAGGAGGTCTTCCAGATTATGTGGATGTGGCCAACCACGGAAGATTTGCCGGGACTGGCATTGATCTTCCCTTATTGGAGGCGTGTTTTTATTGTTTCGGTCAGGTGTCCCGCCGTGGAGACCTTAGTCGTACTTTCTGCCTTCAAATTCCTTAGACTAAGCTTTCCATTGCATAGATAATCTGCCCATTTGAAAACAAACCATTGAAAAACACAAATGTTGATTTGAAAGATAGATATAGAATTGGCGAGCGCCAAGAACTTAAAACGTTATAATCTGTTAAAATAATCAGCGGAAATGTTTGGAATTGTCTGATTTTTTATATATTTGCTTTTGGTTCGTTATGAACCTAGAGATTTGTTAGACCATTATAATAATTGAAGACATGAGATTTTTTCGCTCGATGGGCGGTTTCATGCACAGGTGACGTGTGCAATCAGGACTGCTAATTTTCCAAGAATTTATTATAACCATTTCTAGAGCCGTTCATGGCTTAAACATTTTTACTAACTGTTCATAATAATATGAAGAAAGAATTAGTTTTTAATCTTTCCGTATTGGTTATTATGTTTTCGTTGCTGCTCATTCCCTCGCATAGGGCGTTTGCGGACGATAACAAGATGACTGTAACGGGAACTGTGGTGGACGTCAAGTCCAGTCCATTGCAGGGAGTCGCTGTCATTGTGAAAGGCACTACTACCGGTGTTGAGACTGACGTAAATGGAAGGTACAGTTTGACTTTTGCTGCAGGTGCAGGAGAAGTTGTACTGGAATTTTCATCTATCGGATATAAACCGGTGGAGAAGACCTGCAAGAGCAGTCAGATATTGAACGTCACTATGGAGGAAGATGTACATTTCATCTCCACCGTGGTTGTCACCGGTTTTGCGAACATCAAGCAGGAGTCTTTTACGGGAAACTCCGTGACAATCAAGAGCGATGAATTGCTCAAGGCTTCCAAGACAAATGTTCTCAAGGCCATCCAGACCTTCGATCCTTCATTCAGAATAATGGATAACAACCTCATGGGATCCAACCCTAATGCGGTTCCTGAAATGTATATCCGAGGACAATCCGGTATGGGTAATTTCGACAAACTTGAAGCAAGCGACCTTTCAAAGTCAAACTTGAAGGACAATCCGAACCTGCCGACCTTCATTATGGACGGATTCGAGATCAGCGCCACTACATTGTATGACTTTGACCCTAACCGTATCGAGTCGATTACCATCCTGAAAGATGCTGCCGCTACCGCCATTTATGGTTCTAGGGCTGCCAACGGTGTGGTAGTCATCACTACCGTTACTCCTAGTCCGGGAAAATTGAATGTCTCATATAACTTTACAGGTTCAGTGACTGCTCCTGATTTGAGCGACTATCATCTGCTTAACGCTGCTGACAAACTCGAACTCGAAAGAATGGTCGGTTTCTACGATGTAGCAAACAGTGACGGTTATACAAGTGATTATACCCTGAAGAAGGAATATTACGAGAAACTTGCCAATGTCAAAGAAGGCGTTGATACCTACTGGTTGTCAAAGCCTCTCAGAACCGTGTTCAACCACAACCACAGTTTGTATATCGACGGCGGAAGCAACTCTCTCCGTTTCGGTATCGATGTCAAGTATTCCAATCAGGACGGTGTAATGAAAGGCTCCAAGAGAGATAACCTCGGCGCCGGAGCTTATATTCAGTACAACTACAAGACAGTCAATATCAAGAACTACTTCTCTTATACCCAGACGAATTCCGCCGATTCTCCATACGGAAGCTTCTCCAAGTTCACTTCTCAGCTTCCTTATGACAAATATACTGATGACAACGGCAGAATTCTTCAGACTCTGCGCTACTGGGGCAGCGGTACCGCCATCAACAAGGAGAATCCTATGTATGAGGCTACATTGCACAATTTCTCAAAGCAGAAGAGAGAGGAACTCCTGAATAACCTGTCCGTAAACTGGCATATCATTCCTTCCCTGCTCTTCAAAGGACAGTTGAGCCTGACCAAGGAAATCAACAGCTCAGACACATTCTATGATCCGCTGTCAAAGCAGTCAGGAAACCTTTTCCCTCTTGACAGCAAGAATATTTCATCCGGTACATACAATATAAATAACCGTGACGGATATACTGTCGACTTGTCGACGACATTGTCTTATAATACAAGGTTGGGAAAGCATGCGATAAACGCACTTGCCGGATTTAACCTCAGGGAGGACAATTCCACATCCAACTATCTGACATATATCGGATTCCCTTCAGGTCTCCTTTCTTCACCGATGTATGCAAAGGAAGTATATCAGAAGGGTACTTTCTATGAGGATACCAAGAGGATGATGGGTTTCCTTGCATCTGTCAACTACGCTTATAACGACACCTACCTCCTCGACGCATCTTTCCGTCTTGACGGTTCTTCCGCATTCGGAACAGACAAGAGGTTCGCTCCATTCTGGTCAGGCGGTTTGGGTATCAATGTCCATAAATACGGATTCATGGAGGACGTGGACTGGATCAACCGCTTGAAGATCAGAGGCTCTTTCGGTCAGACTGGTAAGGCCAACTTCCCTGCATACGATGCGAGGTCTTCATACGTCATTCTTTCCGACGAATGGTATAAGACTGGTTATGGCGCTGTGCTTCAGGCACTTGGAAACTCTCAGCTGAAGTGGGAAACCACCAACACGCTTGATGCCGGTCTTGAATTGGGCTTGTGGGATGACCTCGTATATGCAAGAGGTTCTTACTATGACAAGAGAACTGTGGATTTGATTACAGCGGTAACTTTGCCTTCATCAGCCGGCTTCTCATCATATAAGGACAATGTGGGAGAAATCTCAAACAAAGGTTTTGAGTTGGACGTCAGAGTCAATCCTGTCAAGACAAAGGATTGGAACTTGATCCTGAATCTCAACATGGCTCACAACAAGAACCGTATCGAGAAGATCTCCAATTCAATGAAAGCCTACAACGAGAAGGTTATCGAGATGTACCGCAAGAATCTGGCATACAATGATCCTGACAAGGCCATGCAGACAATGCCTTTCCTTCAATATGTGGAAGGCGGTTCATTGAACTCTATCTATGGCGTCAGGTCATTGGGTATCAACCCTGTTGACGGAGAAGAGATTTTCCTCAGCCGTTCAGGTGCGATTGTCAACAAATGGGATGCTTCAGATCAGGTCGTACTCGGTACCACTGAGCCTAAGGCGCAGGGCTCTTTCGGATTCAACCTTACATACAAGCAGTTCAGCCTGTACGCTTCATTCATGTATGAGTTCGGAGCGCAGAGATATAACCAGACTCTGGTGGACAAGGTGGAGAATGTGAATGTTTATTCTTCCAATGTGGACAGGAGAGTGATGGAAGACAGGTGGATGAAACCTGGCGACGTTGCCAAGTACAGGAAGATCTCTACAGACAGAATTACTACAAACTTTACAAAACCTACTTCACGTTTCGTGCAGGACTACAATGCTCTGTCATTGAGCTCTATCGAGCTTGCATACGAGATGCCAAGGGATATTCTGAAGAAAATGCATTTCAGCACTATGAGATTTACTCTCGGAATGAACGACGTATTCCATCTTCAGTCTATCGAGATGGAGAGAGGTCTTTCTTATCCTTATGCGAGAACAGTGAATTTCTCTGTCAAGTTTACATTATAAAATATGAATCCAATGAAGAAAATATATAGCATACTTGCTGTACTGACATTGATGTCAACTTCGTGCTCGTGGTTGGATATCACACCGGCTGACACTGTCGTGGAGGAAGAACTTTTCCAGGAGGCTACAGGTTTCCACAACGCGATAAATGGTCTGTACAACTCAATGAGCGACTCCGAGCTCTATGGACGTGAATTGTCTTACGGCTTCGTAGAAGTTTTGTCCCAGAACTATGTCAATGGTTCCAAGGCATACATCAAGGGTATTTCGACATACTCCGCATACTATCCTCTGTTCACCTTTGACTATACGAAAGAAGGCGTGCAGCAGATAATTGAAGGCATTTGGAAAAAGGCTTATTTCACGATTGCCAATGCCAACAACATCATTGAGAACATAGATGATCTGACTCCGGACAAGTTCAAATACGGACAGGAAGAGAAGAATCTCATCAAAGGTGAAGCTCTGGCAATCAGGGCCATGATGCACTTTGACATGTTGAGACTTTTCGCACCGGCACCGGTTGTAGGAGATACAAAGCCTTATATTCCATATCTTGAGACATTCCCTTATTATGGAGGTCAGGCAAATGAAACCGTAGAAGGAGTCCTGAAAAAGGTCGAAAGGGATTTGCTTGCTGCAAAAGAACTGATAGCATCATACGACACCGCAGATGCCGACAGAAGGGAGCAGCTTGGCAGCCATGAAAGATTTATTCTTGCGACCGGAGGTTCCAATGCATCTGCATTCTATAACTATAGAGGCTACAGGATGAATATTATCGCTGTTACCGGTATTCTGGCTAGGGTTTATAACTATTGGGGCAAGCATGCCGAAGCGTTCGAACAGGCAAAGGAGGCGTCCGAGTTTGTTTTCGAGACCAAAAACAATTCCGCAGCATTGTCATATTCAAATGGAACCCAGACTGCACATGACAGGAAGTTCTCATCTGACTTGATATTCTGTCTGTCTGATATCAATATGACAGAGAACTATCAGGCATATAGCGCTCCTACTTCAAATGATTATTTGAACCTTGACGCTAAGGTTGTCAAGTTTGAAGGTGTTCCGGATGCTGATGCCGGTGACAACCGCTTGAGATATCTGGTGGAGAGGAATGAGAAATGGGGTCAGGTAGGATTCAGACCATTGAAATACCTCAAGTTGGATGACGGTAATGAAACAGCGAACAGAGTGTCTGATATGCTGCCGATCATCCGTCTGAGCGAATTGCACTTCATCATGGCGGAAGCCAAGGCAAACGAGGGCAATTTCAGCCAGGAGGACGGAGCTAATTATTACCTCAATCTTGTGAGGGAAGGAAGAAACTGCAAGAAAATGGATTTGGGACTTACAGACATGACCACGTTCAAGAACCAGCTTTTCATGGAAGTCCGCAGGGAGTACTGCAACGAAGGCCATACTTTCTTCTACTTCAAGAAATACAATGAGCCTATCACTGCCAAGATGTTGCCGGAAAGTTTTGTCATTCCGACTCCACAGTCAGAAAATGTAAATTAAACTCGATATCATGAACAGAAATATATTTTCATTGATAATATCTTTTGCATTCGTTGCTTTGGCCGCAATCCCAAGTTGCAAGGTGCAGGACATAGACGTATTCTCAGCAGAAGAAAGTTATGTCTATTTCAAGCGTTATATCAAAGACAAGGAAGGGAAGAATGTCAGAGTGGATACCGCAATGGTATCATTCTCACACCATTATGGCGTAACTGAATATACTCAGGACTATTATCTTGGTCTTGTGGGACAGTTGCCGACCAGAGACCTGGAGTATAAAGTCGAGGTTGTGAAAGATGAAACGACGGCCGAGTCCAGTCAGTATTCTATTCCTGAGAAACTCATTTTCAGGAAGGGACAGACTGAGGATATCCTGCCTGTGACCATCTATAAGAACAAGATTCAGGACGGAGATGAGCGGGTGCTGGTACTTCGTCTTGTAGAAACCGAAGACCTCAAATTGGCTTTCAATAACCCCAATGATTCTTATACGGATATCAAGTTCAGGTTCAACAACAAGATTTCCAAGCCTCTCTGGTGGGATGATACTGTCACAAAAATCTTCTTCGGAGAGTACTCTTACAAGAAGTACGTGACAATCATTGAAGCGAACCCCGGATTTACCTCTATCGAGGGAATGTCAAGTGCAGAAATCAGGCAGATTGCGATCAATGCTAAAGAATATATCAAAAAGAACAGCATAACAGAGGATGACGGCTCTGCTATGGAAATTCCTATATATTAATCAAATATTGGATAATCAGATATGAAAAGAATCAATATAGCCATTCTTGTAGTTGCCGCAGCGATAGCATCCGGCTGTTATAAGGATACCGGAAATTATGATTATAAGGACATTCAGAGAGTCACTATAGGATTTGAAAAAGAGAAGACTCATTTCAATATCACTCAAGGTGACGTCTTGGAGATAAATCCGATTTATCCGGATTTCGTAAAGAACAATCCTGAAAATTATGAGTTCAAGTGGAGTCTCGACGGCGAGACTCAGCCGGGATGGGATACCATGAATTTCAAATCGCCGATCAATAAGATCACAGAACGCAGCAGTCTTGTCATTGAAGTAAAAGACAAGCGTACGGATGTGGTTTATATGAATGAGGTGACATTGAAAGTTCTGGGTGTTTATACGAACTATTACTCATGGATGATTTTGTCTGACGATGCCGGCAAGTCCAAGCTTTCATTCTTGTCAGTGTCTGACCTGTTGGATCCCGAGTCTGAAGAACAGCCAAAGGGCAGTGACCAGTATTATTATGATGGTCAGCGCTTTATCTCCAATGTTTTCGATGGTGACTTGGGTTCCGGACCGATTGCACTTCAGGAACACTGGAGAGATGGCATTGACTGGAGTGAGACTGTCGTAGGCAATGTCTGTGTGTTCCAGAAAAGCGGTGCCGTGGATTTGGAAGGAACAGGTTTTACAAAAGAAATCGACATGTCCCAGGCCTTTGTAGGAGAGAAATATCCTTCAGAGAATACTGTACTGTATCCTGGCTCTTTTATCGGATACGTTGACGTGGTTTGCGACCAGGACGGCAAGTTGTATTCAAGGCTGAAATTGACTTCTACCGCTTATAACTCGGAATATTTCCTTCCTACTCCGTTGAAAGCAACAGGAGAGGATGAGGTTCTGGAGAATTGCAGAGTATGTAGAGGTTTCTATGCGAGCAACCGTTTGGGATATCAGGTTGTCTATGACGGAAAGAACAAGAGGATGCTTTATTTCCAGGACGGAAGCGGAGACTATGATTCTCCTGCAGAGGGCGCTTCAGGTGTACTTCCGATCAATGTGGAAAGGAAATGGTATTCGGAAGATGTTGTCAAATTGGAGGACATGAGCGGATATGACTTGCTGCATATCAGCCAGTCTGCTGCTACCGGTGAGGGTTGGAGTTCATACTATGGCTTCTTCATGGTGCTTAAAGAAGAGGAAACCGGCAAATTGTATCTCCAGCAGTTCGTCGTGACCAAGAAATATGGCGCAGACATGCCGGAAATTACAGGTATGTACAAGAAGGAAATTACAGGTCTTCCTGCAGCTCCGTCCATATGTGCATTCCCTACATACAACCCTACTGAATACGCGTTCTTCGCTATCGGTCAGGATCTGTATATGGTGGATATCGTGAACATGTCTCCTGCACAGCTCTATTATCATTTCGACAGCAATATCACAGCGATGGATTACGGCTCAGACAGCAACATCCACCTGGCAGTCGGACTTGAAGACGGCAGTTTCTTCGTACTGGGCGCAAATAAGGCGAAGAATATCAAGGATGAACACAAACTTGTCTATCAGGCTCCTGAGAAAGTGGGTAAGATCGTGGACATCAAATACAAGAACAACAGCATGTGGAATTACTAGTATTCCGCATATTCCGGATAGGGGTGACTTGAATGAGTCACCCTTGTTCCGGTAAGTTAAGAATGTTTCGATTGAGTAAAAGAGAAACTGATAATCAATAATATAAATATGGAAAAATCAATAGTCTCCGTAAGAAACTTGTCACATCGTTACAGCGTACAGTGGGCTGTAAAGGATGTCAGTTTCGAGATAAACGAAAAAGGCGTAACGGGGCTTCTGGGATCCAACGGTGCTGGTAAATCCACCACGATGAACATCATCTGCGGTGTCCTGAACCAGACCGAAGGAGATGTGTTCATAAACGGAATCAATCTCCGTGAGAATCCTGTAGAGGCCAAGAAGAACATCGGATTCTTGCCGCAGCAACCACCTTTGTATTCGGATCTTACAGTAGGAGAATATCTTAGACACGCAGCATTTTTAAGATTGGTAGAGCCTGATAAAGTCGATGAGGCTGTAGATGTGGCATTGGCAAAATGCTCGATCACTCATTTCAGGGACAGACTGATCAAGAACCTTTCAGGAGGTTACCAGCAGAGGGTCGGCATAGCCCAGGCTATCGTACACAATCCGCAGTTCGTCGTTCTGGACGAGCCTACCAACGGACTTGATCCTAACCAGATAGTGGATATCAGAAACCTTATCAGAGATATCGCCAAGCATCATGCAGTTCTGCTGTCCACCCATATCCTTTCTGAAGTTCAGGCCATCTGCGACAATATCTACATGATAGAAAGCGGAAAACTTGTCTTCTCGGGCACGATGGAGGATTTCGACAATTATGTGGCGCCGGAGAGTTTCATCGTGGAATTTGCCAACTCGCCTTCGAAGGAGGTTCTTGAGACATTGACAGACAACAATGGTGTAGAGGCATTGGAAGACGGCAGTTACAGGATTTTCTTGAAAGAGGACATCTCGATTACTGAAGCTTACATTCAGGAGAGCGTAAAGCAGAATTGGGGTCTGAAGAATATTTATGTGGAAAGGGCGGCTTTGAACGAGATTTTTGCACAGCTGTCCGGTAAAGCAAAAAATAAAAAGTATGAGAAAGTGCAATAATTTCAACCAGACAATGAGAATAGCGAAGATCGAGTTGAACACGATGTTCTATTCTCCTGTCGCTTGGCTGTTGCTTCTTGTATTTGCAGTACAAGTCGGCTATAGCTTTGTGGAAGTCCTCGGCGGAATTTTGGATTCTGCAGATTTGGGCCGTACCTCATGGAGTGTCTCGCAGCAGGTTTTCGGTAAGTCAATGTCAAGCATCCTGCCTGGCATACAGAGATATATTTATCTCTATATACCTCTCTTGACGATGGGTCTCATGAGCAGGGAGTATGCGAGCGGCTCCATCAAATTGCTGTATTCATCTCCTATCAAGAACTCATCCATCATTTTGGGAAAATTCTTGTCAATGGTAGTGTATGGTGGCGTATTGATCGGAATTATCGCAATGTTTTCGATCTTTACCCATATTTTCACTCCACATTTCGACTATAAGATCGTTGTTGTGGCATTGCTGGGACTGTATCTGCTGATTCTGGCATATTCTGCAATCGGTATCTTCTTCTCGTCTCTTACCAAATACCAGGTAGTTGCGGCTATCGGTACATTGGCAGCTCTCGCATTCCTCAACAATGTGAGCAGTATCGGCCTCAAGAGTGATGTGGTCAGGGACATTACATATTGGCTCGACCTTTCTGGGAAATCAAGAAGCTTCCTCAGCGGAATGTTCGCCAGCCAGGACTTCTTCTATTTCATTATCGTCATAATCCTGTTCCTTTCGCTGTCCATTTTCAAGCTCAATACCGAAAAGAGCATCATGACGACGAAGGTCAAGGTAGCGAAATATTGTGCGATTGTAGGTGCTTGTCTTGCATGCGGTTACGTTACTACATTCCCTAAGCTCAAGTATTATTATGATGCTACCCACATTCAGAGCAACACTCTGTGCGAGGAAAGCCAGAATATCATGAAGAGCATAAAAGACAGGCTTACCATCACCACATACGTTAATCTCTTCGATGATTCTTTCTTCTGGTTCCTTCCGCAGAACAGAAACTATGACAAAGAGAGACTGGAAAAATACATCAGGTTCAAGCCGGATACCAAGCTGAAATATGTCTATTATTATGCTCCTAACGGAAACAAGGCATTGGAAGAGAAGTATCCTGGCATGTCCATGGAGGAGATTGCACAGGAACTTTGCAAGGTGCACAATGTGGACCTGAAGGATTTCCTGACACCTGATGAAATCGCCAAGGTCATCGATCTGGAGCCTGAGAAGTTCAAATGCCTGAGAATCGTCGAGGACGAGCACGGACATAAGGAAGTGATGAGAATGTACAATGACAATCAGAAACTTCCGAATGAAGAGGAAATGTCAATGATATTCAACAAGCTCGTCAACAAGAGCCAGATGGTGGCATTTGCTGAAGGGTACGGCGCAAGGGCCATTGACAATTATGGAGCCCGAGGATATTATCTGGTAGGCTACGACAAATGGTTCAGGCACTCTCTGTACAACCTCGGATTTGATGTCAAGAAACTTGACCTTGACAGCGCAGCAGATTTCGAGGGCACTGACATCCTTTTCATTACAGATATAAATGAACCATTGTCAGAGAAAGCATTGGCGAACATTTATTCTTACATTGACAGGGGCGGCGACCTATATATCCTGTCCAACTACAAGCGTGGTAAATACCTTGACCCGGTTGTCAACTATCTCGGTGTCAAATACTACGAGGGCTTGGTAGTTCAGGAAAACCAGTATATCTCACCTACTTACGTGGCTGCCAACTTCACTGAAGCGGCGACAGAATCCAGTCCTATTTACAAGAACGTGGCAGACTGGGATTATTGTGTCCTCATGCCGACTGCTCTCGCAATCGACTATTCCGGCGTCAAGGATTTCGAGGTGAAGTCACTTCTGGAGACTACGGACAAGGCTTGGGTCGAGTACGAGACCACAGACTTCGTTGACGGCGAGTTTGTCTGCAACGAGAAAGCAGGGGAGAAGCAGGGAGTATATTCCACTTTCGTGACATTGAGCAGACAGGTCAATGGCAAGGAGCAGAAAATCGCCATTTCGGGAGATGCTGATTTCATTGCCAATGAAGAACTCAGCTCTGACCACTCCGGCATAAGCGCCTCCAACTACACGATGGTGAAAGGCCCTCTCAGATGGTTCTCGGGAGACAAATATCCTATCGTTGTCGAGAGACCTGGCGCAGAGGACGGAGAGACCAACTTCCCGTTGGGATTCTCTATGTGGCTGAAGATTATTTTCTTGGGCATTTTCCCTCTTGGCCTGATGATTACAGGTGTTGTACTTATTGTAAGGAGACAAAGAAAATAAGAGATTATGGAACACAAAATAGTAGAAGTAAAGAATCTCTGGCATCGGTATAGTGTCGATTGGGCAATCAAGGATATCAATTTCGACATTGAAAAGAAAGGAGTATTCGGACTTTTGGGTTCAAACGGCGCAGGTAAGTCAACGACTATGAATATCATCTGCAATGTTCTTACCCAGACCAAAGGTGATGTTTTCATCAATGGCATTGACTTGAGAAAAAATCCGATCGAGGCTAAGAAATTCATAGGTTTCTTGCCTCAGAAGGCTCCTCTCCATGTGGAGATGACAGTGGAGGAATATCTTTATCATTGTGCTGACTTGAGGCTCATGCCAAAGGACAAGATGCAGGCAGCCGTGGAAAAGGCTATGGAGAAATGTCAGATTACACATTTTCGTAACCGTCTGATTTCCAACCTTTCCGGCGGTTATCAGCAGAGAGTCGGCATAGCCCAGGCCATCATTCACGAACCTCTGTTCGTCATTCTGGATGAGCCGACAAACGGACTTGACCCTAACCAGATTATGGAGATCAGAGGGCTTATCAGGGAAATCGCAGAAGACAGGGCCGTGCTCATTTCTACGCATATCCTTCCGGAAGTGCAGGCTATCTGCGATTACATCATGATGATCGAGCATGGCAATATGGTATTCAAGGGAACCATTTCCGAGTTCAATGCGTATATGGATCCCTCCGCTCTCGTAACCATCATGCACAATGCTCCTGCGGATGAGGAATTCATGAAGATTGAGGGCATTGAAAGAGTCGAAAGATTGACACGTACCCGCATCCGCCTCCATTTCGTGGGTGACGACAGCATTGTGAGCAGGGTGGTGAAGGCATCATGTGAGAACGGCTGGCAGTTGAGAGAAATTTTCCTTGAAAAGGAATCATTGGATAAGGTATTTGCAAAATTGTCAGGTAAATCATTTAACTAGTATGAGGTCTATATTAAGAATATTGAAAACGGAACTGAAAGTGTTCTTCTATTCGCCGATTGCATGGCTTATACTTTTGGTTTTCGCAGTTCAGGTCGGAGTCGCATTTTGCGGACTTTACGCTGACAACTTGAGATATCAGGAAATCGGTTATCCGGTCTATGAAGCTACCGCCAAGCTTATCAGCGGCATGAGGGGACTTTTCGTGCAGATGCTAAACAATCTCTATCTGTACATTCCTCTTCTGACCATGGGGCTCATGAGCCGTGAGTACAGCAACGGTTCCATCAAGCTGTTGTACTCTTCTCCTGTTTCCAACTTCCAGATTATCATCGGAAAGTACCTTTCCACAATGGTTTACGGTCTGATACTGGTATTGGTGATGTGCCTGCCTACCATCTTCGTGGCCATGTACGTGGAGAGTCCGGATATAAAGATGATGGCAGTAGCCGCATTGGGCGTGTATATGACTATCTGTGCATATTCTGCCATCGGTCTTTTCCTGTCCACGATTACTCAGTACCAGGTTGTGGCTGTCATCAGTACATTGATCGTCCTGGCGGTATTGAACTTCATCGGCAATGTCGGACAGGAGTATGACCTCGTGCGGGACATCACTTTCTGGCTGTCGATTTCAGGCCGCTCGAAGGTCTTCCTCGAAGGAATGATCTGTACAAGGGAAGTGCTGTATTTCATTCTTGTCATCTTCCTGTTCCTGTCAATGTCAATAATCAAGTTGAGAGGCCAGAGACTGAAACTTCCGAAATGGAAAACTGCTCTCAACTATACCGGCATCCTCGTAGTGGTATTCAGCTTGGGACTCCTCAGTTCCAGCCCTAAGTTCATCAAGTATTATGATGCGACACAGGCCAAGAGCAATACATTGACAGAGTACAGCCAGGAGGTAATGTCGAAGATTACAGACGGACTTACCATAACCACCTATGCCAATGTGCTGGACGAGACATGGTTCTATGCCGAACCCCGCAGCAAGAACCGCGATTTGATGCGTTTCGAGAAATACGTGCGTTTCAAACCGGATATCAAGCAGAAATATGTCTATTATTACGGCGATTTCTATAGCAACTACAGGTACGAGAGGGATGAATATAAGGACAAGACTCCACATGACCTGGTACAGGCTATCTATCGCTGGAGCCGTCAGGATACCACTACATACATGCCTCAGGAAAAGGTGTGGGAGATGGATGATATCCGTGCAGAGGGCGGAAGGATGGTCCGAGTGCTCAGCAGAGACAACGGACGCAAGGCTATCTTGAGACTCTTTGATGACAGTCATATCCATCCGAGCGAGACGGAGATTACTGTTGCGATGAAGACTTTGGTCGACAGACCGGCTGTTCCTGGATTCGTTGTAGGACATGGTGAAAGAAGCATGAACGACAACGGGGAAAACGGATATGGTCTGCTCGCTACACATAGAGTAGGACGTCATGCACTTATAAATCAGGGATTTGCGCCAAGGGAAATAAGCCTTGAGAAGCCGATTCCTATCGATGTGGACTTCCTCGTGATTTCTGACGTGAAATCTCCTTTCTCGGAGGTCGAGATGGAAAACTACAGGAATTTCGTGGACAGGGGAGGAAATCTTCTCATTTTGGGAGAGCCTCGCCGTCAGAAGAACATGAATCCTCTCATCGAGCCTCTCGGACTCAAATTCGCGGATAACCTGCTGGTTTCGCCTAACGACTTGTATGCTGATGACTTGATTATTGCCGATGTGCAGCCGTGCGAGGCAATGAGCCCTTCATTTGCGGCTCTCGCACAGCAGGGCATCAAGGCTACAATGCCTTCAGCCTGCGCCATCGAGAAACTGCCTGCAAGGGACGGCTTCTTCATTGATGATATCATGGTTACAGCCGACAAGGGCGTCTGGATTGAGACCAGGACCCGTGACTTCGCCAATGAAAAGTCAGTCTTGAACCCTGAGGACGGAGAAGTCGAACAGCAGTATGCCGTAGCTACTGTTGCTTCAAGAAAGGTCAAGGGCAAGGACCAGATCATTATCGTTACCGGTGACTCTGATCTGTTCTCGCCAAAGGAACTGAATGCAAACAGGGCAGGAGTTGCAGCATCCAACTTCAACTATTTCAATGAGTTCATGTATTCCATGACATTGGGCAAATATCCTATCAATATCGATAGGGAACCTTCTCCGGATGTCCGCTTCACGGCTTCTCACGAAGTGTTGCCTTGGATGAATTTCATCTACAAATGGTTTATACCTGCAATCATTTTGATTTCTTGCTTAGTAGTTTTGATACGTAGAAAAAGAAGATAAAGTATGAAAAGATTTTTATTACCGGTCTTGCTTATAGTCCTGACAGTATGCGGCTGTAACCGAGACAACAAGAAGATACCTGTCTCAGACAAGGTATTGACAGGCAAATTGTCCAACGGCCTGACTTATTATGTGAGACATAATGAGGAACCGAAGGAGAGAGCCAGCTTCTATATCATTCAGAATGTGGGAGCGATTCTGGAAAACGATGACCAGAACGGACTCGCGCACTTCCTGGAGCACATGGCGTTCCAGGGAACTGAAAATTTCCCTGATAAAGGAATCATCGAGACCCTGCAGCGTCACGGCGTTTCTTTCGGCGGAAACATCAATGCCTATACGGCGCAGAACGAGACCGTTTACAATATCAGTGCGGTTCCTACTACAGACGTCACATTGGTAGATACCTGTCTGATGGTGCTTCACGACTGGTCTCATTATCTGACATTGGACAAGGAAGAGATTGACGGTGAGAGAGGTGTCATCTCTGAGGAGTGGAGAACACGCCGCAATCCAAGTTTCAGAATCGGTCTTCAGATCAATCCTGTCATCTTCAAGGACTCCCAGTATGCAAAACGAGATGTCATCGGTGACTACAATATCATCAATACATTCGAGCCTCAGACTCTCCGTGATTTCTATCACGACTGGTACCGTACTGATTTGCAGGCTATTGCAGTTGTGGGCGATATTGACGCTGAAGCTACAGTAGCGAAGATCAAGGAAATGTTCGAGCCTATTCCGGCAGTCGAGAATCCAAAGGAGAGAATAGAATATGAAATTCCTGCCCATGATGAAATGTACTATGTGGTAGGTACTGACAAGGAATCTACGGCATCCACTGTCAAGATTCTTACGATTCTCCCTAACAAGAGAAACGACAAGGAAAACTATTCTTACCTCAGGGAAGGCCTTCTGGCAAGTTTCTTCAATTCAATGGTAGCAAACCGTCTTTCTGAAATCATGCAGCAGAGCAATCCTCCATATTTGGGAGGTTCCATCGGCTACGGCGGACTGGTAAGAAACTATGCGTCATATACTTGTTCGGCTGTTGCAAAACCGAACGAGGAAACGGAAGCCCTGAAGACAATCTTGGTGGAGAATGAAAGAATCAAGAGATACGGCTTCTCTGACAGTGAGTTGAAGCGAGTTAAGGCAGATCTCTTGTCTGCTATGGAAACTTCATACAAACAGCGAGACAAATTCAAGAATGAGTCATTCATCAGCGATATCAAGGACAACTTCCTGCTCGGAGAACCTTTGTTCGAGTATGATGTTTACTATGATTATGTCACCAAGACCATCCCTAAGATAACTGTCAAGGAGATAATGGAGTATGCTCAGCCTTGGTTTACCAAGAAGAATCAGGTTGCCGTCATTACCGGACCGGACGATGTCCATCATTTGACTGAGGATGAGGTAAGAGGAATCATCAGTGTGGTGGAAGGTGACGACTCTATCCTTCCTTTCGAAGATGAATTCATCGGCCAGGATCTGGTCCCTGAAGATTTGAAGGGCTCCAAGATTAAAGAGGTCGTTCCTGTAGAACTCTTCGATGCTGAGGAGTGGATTCTTGAAAACGGTGTCAAAGTTGTCTATAAGAAAGCTGACTATGAGAAAGAGAGCGTTACATTGTACGGACACAGCTATGGCGGAACAGCTCTCTATGATGTAAAAGACCTTCCGAATGCCGAGAATGCAGCAGTATTTACAAACTCATACGGTGTAGGCGAATTCAATACTATCGAATTGGGGAAAGCACTTGCAGGTAAGATGGTTTCATGTTCTACCAGCATTGGCTCGAACGAAGAGACTGTAACTGCGAGCTCTACTCCTCAGGATCTGGAGACAATGTTCGAGCTGCTCTATCTGCGCTTCACTTCTCCGAGAATGGATGAAGAGAAGTATCAGTCCATCCTGAACCAGAATCTCGCCAGCGTGGACAAACTCTGCAAGAACCCTAACAAGATTATTCAGGACTCCATCGACTTCATAACCTCCAACTACAGCAAGCGTACACAGCCGCTGAGCCGCAAGTATCTGGAGAGCCTTGACATGAAGAAGATGAACCAGATCTACAAAGAGAGATTTGCCAATGCTGCAGACTTCACATTCTTCATCGTAGGTAATGTGGATGCGAAGGATCTCAAGCCATTGGTAGAGAAGT
>OQWM01001132.1_pt1 | contig 18282 bp, 7 predicted proteins | sample 1691531 | NCBI WGS metagenome assembly OQWM01 (sample SAMN03418257, study PRJEB22391) | human gut metagenome | biome: human-gut; feature: organic feature; material: feces | host: Homo sapiens | place: Tanzania | collected 2013-01
GGGCTGAAACATAGCCTATGAGCTGCTGTTTGTCATAAGCTTTCACCGCCAGCATCACCTACAGTAATATTATTGATCTTCATGTAGAGATTGGTGTTATTGGTAACAGTAACCTCAGGCGCACCCTTAGCCTCCATTGTACCGGAGCCTGCGAGTGTATCCGTGGTAATATTGATGTTACCGCCGGAAGCAACGATATCAGGCAAAGAGATATAATCAATAGTTGCACCCTTAATAGGAGCAAAATAAACTTTACCGTTACTGTCTTTAATCTCTTCAATAAGTCCCATAGTCTGCAGTTCGCCGGTAATACGCTGCAGTTCGGCCTTATAGCCAAGATAAGCAGTAGAAGTGGTGTCCTCGCTATACTCATTCATGAGCTTGCGTACCTGATCATAACGCTCAAACAAGGTAGTACCGTAATCCATAGTACCGATAACGATATCATCTTTATTGATACCGTCGGAAGCAGTTATCTGATTACGCAGCTCGCTCTCGCCAATCGCGTTATTACCGGAAACCTTGTTAACACCATCACGAACAGCGCTATCCAGGAATACTAAAGCACCATCTTTACCAATCGTAATAAACTGCTTGTTCTGCACACCGGCAGTCAGTGTACCATCAGCCTGAATATAATTATTGCTGTGTTTATTTTGCGGCTCATTATCTCCTATTGTAGAGCTGGTGTAGTTTTCGTCCTTGTCGCTGTAATACCAGTTGTACATTACAGAGGTATCACGGATAGTTTCCGTGCCTGCATCAGCATACAGATTAATATTACGCACGCTGGAAATATTGCTGCCCTTATTCAGAGTAACGTTATTGTTCTGCAGGATATCATCCTTCAGCTTAGGCTTGCCCAGACCAAGCGCTGTTTTGTTGTATGCCTCGGAATCAACATTGAGCTTTAGCTTGCCGACTGCACCATTAATATCGCTGCCTGCATACAGATTAACATCGTTCATGCTGTAAAGCGCAGCATTGCCATCTACAGTAATGCTGTTATTACGCGTAGTTTTGTTGGTTACATCACTGGAAGCACCGCCAATTGCAGCGCCCTGAGTATCAGCAACACCAATAACGTTAATTGTCATGTTATCAACTGTAGCCAAAGTAATATCCTTGTCGGCCTTGGTTGTCTTCAGCTTAGCACCGGAACCTACAGTAATGCTGTCATCTGCTTTAACTTCGTTATCAACATCAACCCAGGTAAATGCACCTGCGCCGGCAGCTTTAATGTAGCCACCAACATTTACGTCAGCATCAGTTTCAGCCTCATAATCCTGTGCACCGGCTGTCGTAATCTTGGCGCTGCCAAGATTAATGGCAGCCTTCTTGTCAATTTTGTTATCCAGTACGGCACCCTGTACATTTACACCGCCGTAACCGCTGCCTTTCACAGCATATTTTTCGCTGTCGCCAACAGTTACTGTATTATTCGCATTAATAGTCAGGTTGTTTGCACCGGTAAGGGTTAAACCATCCGTATTAACCTTGGTTTCGCCCTTAATTTCATTAGAAGCCTTAGTTGCGCTCGCACCGATAACAGTAGCCTTCAACGCATCTGCAAGCAGATTAGCCCTGTCATTCTGCAACGCATTGATTTTCACCTCACCGTTAACATTCAGCTTGCCCTTGACTGTAGTGGTAGTGTTGGCATTCATCCTGTTCTCGGCATAAGCTGCCAGATCAGCACTTACCAAGCCGCCGCCGCTGCCGTCAGCAGTAGTCAGATTATCACCGGCTCCGCTTGCAGTAACGTTCAGGCTGCCAAGCAGAAGCTCATTGCTGCCTGCGTTCAGAACAGCATTGGTCGCAGAGGTATTGTTTGTTTTAGCAACATTGTTGCCGCTGGAGAAAACGCCGCCGATATTTACACCACGGGCATCGGCAAAAGCTGTTGTGCTATTATTACTGCTAATATTCAAAGCAGTTACACCGACAGTTTTCTTAGTCTCCGTAACGGTAGGGGTACCATCGTTGCTATAAACAGTCTTCTGACCGGTAACAACCTCCCTGGTTTTTCCTTTAATTGCACCTACATTAACATTAGCAGAAGCATTGCTCTTTGCTGTTGCTACGTTAGCACCGACATTTATCAGACCGCTGCCGCTGTTGCCTTCAGCCTTCGCTTCGGCATTCTTCATGCCGTCCTGAGCATAAATGTCCGCCTGCAGGTTAGCCTTATCAACGAAAAGCTCGTCACCATTATTAACGGTTACATTCGCACCGCCATTGGCAGTTGCAGTTGCTACAGCAGCACTTGCGCCATAGGTCAGAGCTACAGCTACACTATCTGCCACAGCCTTTACTGCAGGACTGGCCTTCGCATTAACGTTCAAAGTGCTTGCTGTAAAGGTGTTCTTCTTAGATGTATCATTTGCTTTACCAAGTGTGATATTGCTTGTGCCGTTATCAGTAGCATTAGCTACTACAGCACTGCCGCTTGCCATACCTGCACTGCCACCCATTGCATGAGCAGTAACAGTATTACGCTTATCAGCAGTAATATCGATTGTTGCGCCTCTAACGTTAGACTTTGCTACAACAATGTCATTAGTGCTTTCATTTTCAGCAATCGCTGTAATGGAACCAAGAGTTACAGCGCCAACTGCTACACCCAAAGCATTTGCATTAACCTTGCTCTCATCCTCAGCCTTTACTTCAATCGTATTCGCATTATTTAAAGCAACGCCATCAAGCTCAACCTTATTGGCACCGTTGAGCTTAGCAATGCCAACAGCAACGTTTAAGCCTACCATGCCGCCAGTACCTTGGTAAATGTTCATATTAGCCGTACCAGCCTGCTTGGAAGCAATTGCAATCTCGTTTGCAGAAATGCTGCTGTTCTTCACAGCTACACCGCTGTTGCGTTTAACATCAAGGATACTGAACGTGCCTGTAGCAGCAACTGCACCGGCAGTTGCGCCGCCCGCAGTGATATTAGTATTAGTTGTAGTGTTCGCTTTAATATCAGCTTTATTAGAGGCGTTAATATTGCTGTTGTTATCAATGATTACCTGTACGCCTTTAGCCTCAGCATTGCCACCGCGACCGGCTTTATCCAAGCCTTTGACCGCACTACTTTCCTCAGATTGGTATTTATGAACAAATTGCTTATAAGCACCGCTATTGATAGAATTTTGTTCATCAATTGCGTCATCAGCGTCTGCCATAGCATAATGCTTATTATTCCCGTTTGTACCGTCAACAGCAATGCTATAGTCATTAGACCTATCGTCATTAGAGCTATCGTTGTTAGACGTTGTATAAGTTCCCTGTACCGCCGAACCGATGTTGGTTACCAGCACATTAGCGCCCAAGGCTACACCGCCAACCGCCGCATTAGCGGCTGTCTGGGTAATATCTCTGGTTTCATCTGCGGCAACAGTAACATTATTGGCAGACAGGGTGCTCTTATTTACTTCCGTAACAACAGAGGTATCAATAGTGTTAACACCTACACCTAAGGAGCCGCCAACCAATCCTCCTGCAGCAGATACAGTGACAAAGTTTGTGGTCAGATGATTATTGGCGTCAGCTGTGATTGCATCTGCATTTTCAATATTGCTGTTCACAACGCTTGTCTTTACGGTATTGTTAAAATTGTTAACACCTACAGAGCCTGCTGCAGCACCGCCTATAGCGATAGCTGCGGAGGCAGCAGCAATACCGGTAGTAACCTTGGTGCTGTTGTCAGCATGAATCCTATCCTGTGCATTATCATATTTACTATGATTAATACTTGCATTAGTCAGCTGTGCTTCCGTGCGGCTGTCGTCGGACAGAACACCTACACTGATACCGCCTGCTCCGGCACCCATACCGCCTGCAACAGCAAGGCTGGAGCCATCCAGGGTAATATCATTGCTTCTATGAACATTGATAGTCGTACCCTTGTTATAACCCGTAATATTATTTGCTTTTGCCAAAGTGACAGCATCCGTCTTTGTAACAGATACCGTACCGGCCACACCTGCTGCACCATAGGCAGCAGCCGCTACAGCTGCACCAACAGCTTTCGTAGAAGTTTTGTTTTCGCTTTGAGCATCAACAGTAAGCTTATCGGCATTAAATGCCTTTTTAGTATTACCATTACCGCCATCAATCTCTGCGGTAACATTGCGGCTCAAAAGATTTGTATCCGAAGCTGCACCTACACCAACACCAGCATCCGCGCCTACTGCTACCGAAGCAGCACCGACCGCACTGTCAACCTTGGTTTTATCCTTGGCAAGCACGCTGACATCGCCCGCAGTACCGGAGGTATTTGCTGCAGTATTATTAATCTTGGCATTAGTTTCACCATCAAGATGATTAACAGCCACAGTACCGGAAACAGCAACCGCAGCATCACTGCTAGCTGCCAAGCCGGCAGTAACAATAACATTATTCAGCTCATGCTCTGCATCAGCCGCAACAACAATGCCTTTGCTGTCCTTATGCTTTTTGCTTACGTCTTCGCCAAGAGCTGCTGTACCGGAAGCCTGCAGCGTAGAATTTTCCACTACGCTCTCAGTATTGCCTGTAATTTCATTGTAGGCAACGCTCATACCGATACCGACCTGACCGCCTATTGCCGCACCCATTGCACCGGCATAGTTATGCAAAGTTTCACTGCTCGTCGCCAAGGCTGCCATATTATTATTGGCAGTAATGGTCGCATTATTAATTTTTGTCGCAGTATCATTGCCAATCAGGTTTACAGTTACATTACCGCCAACGCCTGCGTTCTTGGCAGCTGCTGCACTGATACCTATAGAAGTCAGCTCAGCAGTAGAATCGCTTTTCGCTATAAAATTATTTGTTTGATATTTACCGCCTTCGATTTCTGTTTTAGTATCTGCATTGATTTTGTTTACGGCAATGCCAAAGCCTGCTGCTGCATTCTTGGCAACTGCACCCATAACACCGACGGTAGTAATTCTCGCCGTTCCTTTTGCGGATGCCTCAACATCGCCTTGGGCAGCATTATTGGCATTTACGTTAGTATTTTTCAGCTCGGTCTTTGTTTCTTTTTCAATCAAAGCTGCCGAACCGCCACCGCTAAACGCAAAATTACCCGATGTAATCGCAACACCTGCAGAAATAGTCGTCAGCGTAGATTCATCTACGGCATTAACGCTGATCTTGCCATCTTTTGCAGTGGTAATATCAGCATTATTAATCGCTGCTCTATTGCTTTGCTTGCCGCCAGCCAATGCTCCGATATCGTTGATCGCTACACTGCCGCCGATGGCTGCCTTGGCACTGCTGCCTGCAGCAACACTTACATTACCGATAACCGCCAGCTGATTGCTATCATCCGAAGACTTCACTGCCACCTCGCTCATATTGTTGAGCTTCGTGCGTCCGCCGTCAGTTTTGGCATTTGCGCCATCATATTGGTCAATAACAGCTTCTACGTCATTCTTACCCTTGTTAACAACAACTACGCCGTTCAAAGCAGCATCGGCCGTACCTGCGGTAACTGCTGCACCGACGCTGTAAACATTGCCCTTGTTTGCTGCGTCTACCGTCAGAGCGCTGCTTGCACTATCCACGCCGCTGATTTCGCTGCCTTTGACATACGCGCCGGTATTATTGTTCAGAGAATTGTAGGCAACAGCCAGGCCTGCACCTAGCTTGGATTTATCGCCAGCAGTAACGCCAATCTGTCCTGCAACATTCACTGCCAAAGCACCGCTTTCGGCCTTTACATCAGTTTTAGGTGTAACAAGCTTGCTGTTTTCAACAGTTGCCGTAATATCGTTATTCAACGACTGCCAGTTAGCACTGCCGCCTACACCGAAGCTACCTGCAGTTCCGGCAACACCGGCAGCAAAGCCTGCCAGAATGGTATGGCTTGCCGCATTAACGTTCGTGCCGACCAATTTGTCACCGTTGGCTTTGCCGGTAGTTGTAATATTGCTGTCCTTAATCTTAGCATTATAATCATTGTCAATATCGCTGACGGTTATGGCTGCATCTGAGCTGCCGCCGTCTTTACCGGTGGTAACGCCTACGCTTACCGCGCCTGTAACAATCACATTGCCGCAGCGAGTAGTATCAACATTGGTAGGCTCATCGCTGTCGCCGCTTTCATCTGCTGCTTGCTTAACCTGCGCCAGGTATGCAGAGCCATCAGCATCGAGGCCGCGTTTTTTGAGATACTCAGCCTGCGTGTTAGCAGATTCCGCTGTATCATAAGCTGCAACATTCAGGCTTTCGCCGGTCAGTGTTACGCCCTCAACCGTTGCGTTGGCATAGTTATCCAATTTATTGTAGGCGGAATTGCCGGAGAAGGCATAGGAGGTATCGGCACCGGCTGCAACGCTCACGTTTGCAGCTACGCCAACCTGCGTCATGTTAGTAGTCGCTTTGACATCAGCAGTGGTGATCTTGTCGTAAGTACCGCCAAGGATGGCCGCCTGCACGTCATTCTTCAACGAACCGTAGGCCACAGTCGCACCGCCAACAAAAGCGTTATTGCCACCAACCGAAATGCTGGTGTTCACGCCACCGGTTATCTGAATATCTTTATCAAAAGCTGCATTAGTAATGGAGGTTGCACGTTTATCTTCACCTTTGACTTTTTCGGTGTTCACCTTATTATTCTGCAGCAGTGCATAAGCAGTATTATCTGCAATATTTACCGATGCATTGACGGTAGCAGCAATATTCGTGCCACCATTGCCACCGGCAGAATTCTTCGCCAGCGCCAGGCCCAGGCCTGCAGCTGCCAGAGAGCCGGATTTTTGCGCATTGTTGATAATCGCAGCAGCGTTTTCAATTTCGCTGTTGCTGATTACCGCCAAGGTCTGCGAATCAATATCATTCACAGCAACAGTACCGCCAAAGGCTGCATTATTGCTGTTCGCGTTATTGTCCTTAGTCAGATTCTTCCAGGAGATGCCTGCAGCACCACCGGCAGCCACCATCATAGCAGTGTCCGTGGCAGTTACCTTGATATTCTTATTCTCAGTAGTATCCTTGGCAATGTTGATTTTAACATTGTCCACAAGCGCACCGGTATCGCCATCCAACAGATTGATTGCTGCGCTGCCTGCACCGGCAATAGTTACAGAGGACTGCTGCCCGGACGGAGTAGCGGTAGGCTTCTGGTCGGTAGGCAGTACCTTTTGCGCTTCAGTCTGACGATCCATCAGGCCGTTAATTTTGCCTGCTACCTTATGGTCAAGTGCCAAAAGTTTATTACTGAGTGCATTAGTCTTGTTGTCTACAAAAGTGCCCAGCTTGTCAAAAATACCAGCTTCACCACTGTCATCGCCAGTAGATACGCCGCCGGCAACAGCTACGTTGATAATTTTGCCGCCGGTTTCAGCATTAACCTTAAAAGAGCCTGCATTGATAGAGCCTTTAGTATTAGCGGCCGTCTTGGAGCCAAAGAAGTCTGCCTGCTCGTTATTATCCGTATCTTGACGCAGACCGGAAGCATTCTGCACCAGCTGCTGCAGAGTTGCATGTTTTTCAGCAGCAGTATTCGCCAGCTTTTGGGCTTCCTTGCTGCGGTCCGCATTTGCGTCCTCGCCCAAAGGATCAGCTTTATTGATGTTATCATCGCCGCTTTCGCCTTGGTCAGTTGTTCCCGGTGATGTAACGTCCGAGGTAGTATTGCCGCTATCCCCCTGCTCAGTCGTTGCCTGCGGAGGAGCAGTATAGCCATTATCACCAATTGCTGCATAGGTATAGCGGTCAAAATTGGTAATCGTTGCTGCCACACCAATGCCTGCAGTTTCGCCCATAGCAACAGCACCGGCTGCGCTATAAACATTAGTATCATTCTTGGCATTGAGGTTGACTGCGCCCGTGCCCGCGTTGATAACTGCTTCGTCATCTACGGAAACAAGGCTGTTGCTTGCACCCTCAAGGTATCCCACCATGCCGCTGACGCCGCTGGTTGCGCCTTTGCCTGCGCCAATCGACAGCTGGATATGGTCAATTTTATTTTCTGTGCCTATATTTATAGAGCCTGCAGTCAGCTTCGCTCCCTGTGCTACCGCAACAAGGCTGTTGGCATCCGCCAGGCCAACGGCAAAGGTTCCGCCAGCTGCGTTTTCACCGCCGCCATTTAAGCCAAGCTTGCCTGCCAGCGATGTATCAAACTGCTTGGATGCAGCCTGCATTGCCAGCTCGTTATCAGCTTTAATCTTAGCGTTCTTACCGATTAATACGCGTGCATTATTGCTGATGTCCGTAGCTACTGCACCGCCTGCCAGTGCAATTGTAGCAGCCTTTTCTTTTTCGCCAGGACCGCTCTTGCCACCATTGGCACTGCCTGCCGAAAAATTAAGATAGCTATTGGGATTAGCAAAGGCTGCAGCCGCGCTCACTACGTTAATCGGACCTACAGCGATATCCGTCGCTTCACTGCCAAGTGCGCTGGTCAAGGCGCTGCAAGCAGCAGTAAATTCCTTAAATTTTTGTCCTCCGAACAGGTCCATGAAATCTACCTGCTCTCCGCCGTTGGAAGAGAAGCAGTTATCCTTGGCATAATTAAAGAAAGCATCTGCTGCATTGCTCAAGGCATCTGCCTTAGCTTTGATATCAGCATTATTTTCACCTTTATAGGCAGCCTTAACCTTGGCGCAGGCATCCTTAACCTCCTGTACCATGCGGTTGATACGGTTATATTCAAAGCTGCTGTTGGCCGCAATATTCACCTTGCCACCGGTAAGCGTAACGTTGGTAGCATTGGCAGAGCCTTTTGCTTCCTCGCCACCGGCAACAGTTACGGTTGCAGTATTATCCAGCTTGCTGTAAAGCACGGAGGCATTAACGAGCGCCTTGTTGCTTGTCTCCTGGTCATAGTTATTGCTCATGCCCGTAATCTGCATCTGGGTATCTTCAATAACGCTTTTAGCAGTAATATCAAGATCGTTTTTGGCAGTCAATGCAACACCCTGCCCAATTTTTACATCAGCAGTATTGCTTTCCACCGCAACGCCCACACTGACGCCGGTGCTCATGAAATCTGCCAGCTTATCCCAAGGCTTAGGCTGCGTCGGCGTAGAAGGTGTAGACGGCGCGTTAAGCTTATCCTTCAGCTTTTGCGGCGTGTATTTGGCGTTGGCCAGCCATTTTGTAATACCGCCCAATAGTTGATCCTTAGCGCCACCTTGACCGATAAGCGAATCTACTGTCTGGCTGCCTTTGATGTTGGTAACAAGGCCCTTCATAAAGGACGAAGAACCCATGGCATTATTAGCGCTGACATTATTATCCGTTAAAACATTTTCTGCATTAACAGACAGGCTTCCAGCTTGACTGCTTACGTTGCCATTGATGTTGACATTTGCCTTGCTATCATAATCGGTTACGTTGATGGCGGTAGCAACAACAGCCTTTTCACCTGTGCTTACCTCTGCCTTGGTAATCACACTGTTTTGAGATTTCGCTTCAATGTTGACGTCCTTTTGCAGCTCAGTCATCTTCGCAGTCTCGCCAATGGTAACACTGCTCTTATTGTCACCTGTAGTGATATTCAAAGCAACGTTGAGCGTATTAGGGTTATCGGAAACATCAATGGTGGTGGCCTTAGCTTCGCTGTTCACCTTGCTGTCGGCAAAGGCAGTAACAGACGTGCCGCCCTTGGATTTCAATTCGCCATCAATCTTAACTGCTGCCTCATTATGTGTTTTGCTGTAGGTTACAGCAGCCGCCGGAATAATATTGGTGCCTATCACGTTCATAGCCTTCAGCAAAGCAGTGCTGGCACCTGCACCGGCTTCTACGCTGCTGTTCGCCTTGATATTCAGCGCCGGTTGTATTACCTCCTTGCCATCGCTGTCGACAATCTTAGTATCACTGCCTTTGGCGTTAATCTCAGCACTTTGGCCTACGTTGACCTCAGCCTTGCTTTTCAAAACTGCATAGGAAGCATCAACATTACCCGTGAGTGCGCCCACGATATTAGAAGTAATGTTGTGCATATTCAGCACACTGCTTTCCGCGCTCACATAACGGTTCACTGCATCGGCAGTAATATCAACCTGCTGTGCTTCAACCTTGCCATCAACATTGACTGTGGCATTAGTAGTAACAATCTGTCCATAAAGATGGGAATTAGTTGCGGTAGAAGGATCATAATTCTTATCGTATTGCTTAGAGCTTGTTACCTCAACATTATTCAACGCCTGCGCGCTCAGCTTGGCATTGCCTGCAGCATTTACTTCCGCGCCATCGGCAACGGTAAGCTCGGCATTAACGCTTTCCCCATCAATGTTGGTAAAGTCATTCGAAACACTGTAGTTATCATTATAATTGTTATATGCCGCAAGAACGATATCGCCACTGGCATCTTTAGCTTTAGTAGCCTTGAGATTTCCTCGCAAGCCTGCATTAACATTAGCATCTTTGATATTTACTAAATTAGTAAAATCAATATCACCAGTACGAATAGACGCATCCGTTGCCGTTGCGCCTGCAGCTACATCACCTATATTATCTTTACTTACATTTTTGCCCACGCCAATCTTGGCAGCACGCAGATTAACAGCGTTAACAGCATTAACCTTGCCTAATACGCTGATGGTGCCGCTGGCGTTGATGGGAATCTGGGCAAAGCCTGTATCCTTGATTATTTTATTAAACTCATCCTCGGTCTTAAATGTTTTATATTCATCAAAAGCAGTCTTAGTCGGCGCAGCAACGTAAAGCGCACCGGCATTAATCACGCCGCTTTTGCCCACTGCCATACCGTCGCGGCTGAAGAAGAAAAGGTTACCGCCAATCTTTTTGTTCTGCTGAATCGCATTGACTGTACCATTGATATCAATGCGTGAATTAACAAAGTTGACTAGATTACCGGCGCTGTTGTTATTGCTATCAACAAAGTACATGTTCGCAATATTATTAGCGTCCAGCTTGAATTCTTTAAACTGGTTAATTGCAACGTCACCGACAACCTTACCGGCAAATACGTTAGCAACACCGTTTTCATTAAAGGTAACGTCAGGACCAGTACCATCTGCCCTTGTAATCGTGCTCGCCAGTGCAGCTACAGGCTGCATTACAAAGCCAATGGCCGTAACAGCGCTGACAATCTTCTGTGCAGCGGAATCTTTCGCAATAGCGCTCAAGCTGAGCCTTTCCGCGCTACGCAGGAATTTACGGTTGACCTTCATCTTAGTTTCCCTCCTTATTAGTGCCTATCCGATATGCATAAAAAAGCAATAATCTTCTAAATTAATCTTAACCCATCCTCTGCAAACCAGCAATTAACTAAAGGTTATGACCACCTGCTCGCAGTAAGATATATTCTATTAATTTATTGGAACAAAACATATAGTTAAGCATAAGGTTATACTTAACCTTATACTTTAATTATAAAGCCGTCTTGCCTTAACGTCAATAATTTAATAAGTTTTTTTATTATATGAGTGATTAGGCCTTTGATTAGCTAGTTAAATTATCTAAAACTCAATAGCGAATTGATTTTAAGATAATTTATTGTCTCATCATGCATCCTGTGATATAATTAGAACAAATAATCAGCCAATGCTAGGAACGGAGGAACAACATGACTGACTGGAACAAGTGGCTTAAAAAGAGAGAGCTTTCTGCGGATAATATTCTCTATGTATATCGGCGTGACCGCAAAACCATCATCCGTCGGGAGGATGGCGAGGAGTTTGCGCTGTTTGCTCCCGTATATACACTTCTAGCGCTCTTCCCGGAGGATGCCTTTCTGAGCATCAACAAGGGCATTGCTGTGAACAAAGCCCGAATCGTAGATATCAGCAGTGAAGGCATATATACCATATCTGACGGGCAAACCTTTCAGGGACGCAAACGCAACCTGAGCGCCCACCGCCAGCTGCGCAAGCAAATGGGTATCAACGCTCTGCCGGACGTGGAGCTGCAGGCAGCACCTATGAGCTTTCTGGAAAAATGCACCCTGCTTGATGAAATGCCTCTGGCATATTGCATCATCGAGCTTGTTTTTGATGCCAATGGCCATGGTGTAGACTTTGTCTTCCGTTACTGCAATAAGGAAATGGCACACATTGAGGGAGTTCCCGTAGAAGAAATGCTGAACCGTTCTTTCTATGAGGTTTTTCGCAACGGTGACAAAAAATGGCTGGTGACCTACGCTGATGTGGCCCTCAACGGAACCAAGCATCTTATCCACGACTACAGTCCGGAGATAGGCCAACAGCTCAACATTTACTGCTATCAGCCGGAACAGGGATTTTGTGCCTGTATCCTGCAGACCGCTGATAATAATGATGAATAATAAAGGAAGTAAGCAATAATGAACGGACAGGAATATTTACAGCAATTAGAGCAGCGTCTTGCTCACTATTATGATAAGAAGCCTTTGCCGAAGGCTCCGGCCTTCGCCCTGGCGGCAGAGCTGAACGCTGCGGATGAAGGCTATTTCATCGTACCAAATTTAAAGACCTACAGCGTGCAGCACAACGAATATCTTTATGCAGCACGCTTTGACAAGCAGCTCACTGCCGAAATGGCTGCGCCCTACCTGCAGTTCACCAAGGATGCTATGGCGGCGCTCAAAACCACTACTGAGCACATGAGCAGCATCTTTGCCCTCGTGCTCATCTGCGAAGAAGGTATTGAGGAAAAATCCCTGGCAGACCTGCAGATGCTCAGGCAGCACAAGGACTACTGCTTCACCCTGAAGGGCTGGTCCGACCTGGCTTTATATATTGTAGACATCCCGGCGCAAAGGCTTTATTGCAACAAAGCAGGCGCTAAGGAAAAGGCGCTCTTTGAGTTTGCCAAAGCTTAATGCTTGTCGCTTCACACTAGACAAAATATTCCTCCAAGGAAAAAACAAATCGTATATGGCTGTTAAGCATTTGCACATTCTGTACAAATCTTAACAGCTTTTTCTTTTTTTTAAGTTAATAAATAATTCTGTGACAATTCGTTGACATTAGAAGCAAATGTGTTATACTATTTCTATGTTGCACACGAGATATAGAGTGCACTAGTAGTTATTATTTTCTAAATTATTTATTTTGCAATGATGCAAAAGGGAAAGAAAGGATGTTATTTATGAGTGGTTTATTGTTGCTTGTAGGCTCAATGGTTATCTTCTTTGTTGCCTACGTAACCTATGGTTCCTGGCTGTGTAAAAAGTGGGGTGTTGACCCTACCCGTAAGACTCCGGCTGAGAGATTGTGCGATAACGTCGACTATATGCCGACCAAGCCTGCTGTATTGATGGGCCATCACTTCTCCTCCATCGCCGGTGCCGGTCCTATCGTTGGTCCTATCACCGCTGCTGTATTCGGTTGGGTTCCTGTAATGCTGTGGATTTTGATCGGCAGTATCTTCTTCGGTGGCGTGCACGACTTCGGTGCTCTGTACTCCTCCATCCGTTTTGATGGCAAAACCATCGGTCAGATTATCGATGCAACTCTGGGCAAGAGCGGCAAGTTCCTCTTCTCCATTTTCGCATATGTAACTCTGCTGGTTGTTATCGCTGCTTTCGCTAACATCGTAGCCGCTACCTTCGTAGCAAGCCCGCAGGCTGCAACCGCTTCCCTGCTGTTCATCGTGCTGGCTGTTATCTTCGGCTTCTCCGTATATCGCTGTGGCCTGAGCCTCGGCGTCGGCACCGTTATCGGTGTTATCATGCTGGTTGCTGCAATCGCTGCCGGCAACATGTATCCGCTGCACCTGTCCAAAAACGTTTGGGTTTGCATCCTGATGGTTTACATCTTCATTGCTTCCATCGCTCCTGTTTGGATTCTGCTGCAACCGCGTGACTATCTGAACTCCTTCCTGCTGTATGCCTGCATCGCCTTCGCTCTGGTTGGTATCGCAATTTATCAGCCTTCCATGCAGCTGCCGGCATTCACCACCTTTGCTCCTTCCGGCAAAGGCACTAACCCGATGTTCCCGATGCTGTTCGTAACCGTTGCCTGCGGTGCTATCAGTGGCTTCCACTCCCTGGTATCCTCCGGTACTACCTCCAAACAGCTCGATAGCGAAGGCAATGCTAAGCTCATCGGCTACGGCTCCATGCTGCTTGAAGGCGTTCTGGCTGTAGTTGCAGTTGTTGCTGTTGGCTATGTTGGCGGCGACAAGCTGACCGAGCTCCTGAAAAACGGTGGTCCTGTAAACGTATTCGCTGACGGCGTTGGTACCTTCATGACCAAGCTCGGCTTCTCCTTCGGCGTAGCTAAAGGCTTTGTTGCTCTGACCATCTCCGCTTTCGCTATGACTACTCTGGATACTGCAACCCGTCTGGGCCGCTTCATTTTCCAGGAGCTGTTCACTAAGGTTGATCCGAAAACCGGCGAAGCTCAAGGCAATGTTCTCACCAACCCGTTTGTTGCTACTCTGATTACCGTTGTACTGTCCGGTTATATGTCTCTTGGCTCCTACCTCACCATCTGGCCGATCTTCGGTGCTGCTAACCAGCTGTTGGCTGCCCTCTCCCTGTTGGCTGTTGGTGTATGGCTGAAGAGCGTTGGCCGTGACAACCTGATGGTTCTCATCCCGATGGCATTTATGTTCTGTGTAACCTTGGTTGCACTGGCACAAATCATCTTCGCTAACATGGCAACTCATATCATTACCGCTGCATTGGGTTCTGTACTCTTCATCCTGGCAATTGCACTGTTCCTGGAAGCAAGAAAGTATCTCTTCGGTGGTGCAAAATAACCAAATATGCTCTATAAGCATTAAACACTGAACGTGTTCAATGGCTGTTACGAATTTCGTAATGAAGTACGTAACAGCCATTTTTTTGTTGATATTTTATACTATATATAGTATCATAAAGAAAGAAGGTATCTTATGACATCCCTCGAGAAAAAACTCCGCGCTCTGGCTAATGGCAAGGATTTGCCTTGAGACCAGACTAAAGCTCTTTTAGAAAGGTTAGGAGCTGAAGTAATACCTCCGCGTGGTGGTGGCAGTCATTTTAAAATTGTTTGCAAGGGATACAGTACGATGTACATCCCTGTACACAAAGGCTCCATCAAAAAAATCTATGCACGTCAGATTGCAGATTTATTGAACGATTTAGTGAAAGGTTAAGGTGAAACAGATGAAAAAAGACTTTAACTATTACATGTCCTTAAACTATCCTGTTGAAATCAGTGTTATTCCCGAGGATGAAGGCGGTGGTTACCTCGCCTGCATTCCCCTGCTCCCCGGTTGTTGGAGTGATGGCGAAACCTTTGAGGAAGCATACAAAAATATCTTGGAGGTAAAAGGTCTCTGGCTTGAAGATATGCTCGACCGCGGTATGCCCATCAACGAGCCGAATATGAAGCCTCGCTTCAGCGGCAGATTCGTAGTGCGTGTACCCAAAACTCTGCACCAACTGCTGGCAGAAGAATCAGAGCGTGAAGGCATCAGCCTGAATCAGTTCGTCAACAACTCGTTGGCCTTTGTTGTTGGCCAAAAGCTTGCACACTAAAAAAACAGCTCCCCGATACGACCGTATCGGGGAGCTTTAGCTTCTGTAAAAGCCAAAAGCCTGCCTGCTGCAACAACAGTTGCAACAGACAGGCTTTGTTATTTATATATAAGCTTTAAAAAAGTCTTAGGATCTCTTCTTCAGTTCTTCAAACAGCATAGGATTCAGCACGCGGATGTAGGTACCCTTCATGCCCAGGGATTTAGTTTCAATCAGGCCGGCACTTTCAAATTTACGCAATGCATTAACGATAACGGAACGGGTAATGCCAACGCGGTCAGCAATCTTGGAAGCAACCAGCAGGCCTTCGTTGCCATGCAGCTCGCCCATGATGTTGACAATAGCTTCCAGCTCGGAATAGGACAAGGTGGAGAAAGCAACCTGGACAGTAGCCTTCTTGCGGATTTCTTCGGAAACAACTGCTTCGCGGTCATGCAGAATTTCTACACCCAAAACGGTAGCAGCATATTCAGCCAGCAGCAGGTCATCATCATCAAATTCGGCATCATATTTAGCAACAATTAAGGTACCAAGACGTTCACCATTGCCATAAATAGGTACAACAGTAGTCATTTTGCCATTGAAAATACATTTTGTATCAGCAACAAAGGAGCAGTTCTGGTTTTGGTGAGGAATATTAGCTAATGTTTCCTTAACGCTCATGATGAAGCCAAGATAGTCTTCAGGGAAGCGCATATCGTCAAGCACCTGCTCGCGCATGATGTCGCATTCAAACTCGTGAATCAGCGCATAACCCTTTACGCCGCCCTTACGGCCAACGATGTAGGTGTTTGCTTCGATAACGTCACGCAGTAATTGCGCAATAGCGTTAAACTCAACCTTATCTCCTTTTTGTAAAAGCTTGTTAATCTTTCTGGTCTTTTCCAACAATTTCATGATTTTGCCCTCCTAAAAAAAATTATGCCCTTGGATGATTTTTCTTGTAAACATTAGTCACATGTTCATTTGAAACGTGCGTATAAATTTGTGTTGTTGATAAATTCGCATGCCCTAAAAGCTCCTGTACTGCTCGTAAATCAGCACCATGCTCTAAAAGATGCGTCGCGAAGGAATGGCGTATTGTATGCGGACTGACATTTTTATGCAGCGCCAGCATATTAATATATTTCTCTAAAATACGCCTTACACTACGGTCCGTAAGCCTGCCGCCACGGTTATTGACAAAAATGAATTCATGCTTCTCATGATACTTGAGCATCAGCTGCTGTCGCACAGGATAATAGCTGCTTAATGCTGCACAGCAGGTATGCCCCACCGGCACAACTCTTTCCTTATTACCCTTGCCCAGCAAAAGCACAAAGCGATTGCTGAGGTCTACCCTTTCCAGAGTAAGGCCTACAAGCTCAGATACACGGCAACCGGTTGCATAAAGCATCTCCAGCACCGCCTGATCACGAACGCCTAATAATTTACTCTTATCAGGCATTATCAGCAGCTCGTTGACTTCAATTTCATTAAAGATCACTGGATTTCCCAAACTACATCTCCTTTCAAGCTCGATGAATGGTTTATTATAAAGAGGATTTCAACCGTTGACGTGTGGAGTCGAACCGTTAGCCTTGAGGAATCGAACCTCGCCCCACCCTTCTCGTAGCCGCTACGATATTGCGGGTCCCCTTCATATCAGCCTTAGGTGATGCCTCACCGGACGACTCTCGTCGGCACGGTGCTTCCCAATCCCATATCTTCGATTCTTCGAGGACTGGGATTTTCTTTCCTTCAGAAAGAAACTTCTCAGAGCGGGATTTCCATTGCCTGCGGATACAGCTTCTGTGTCAAGCTTTCCGCTCCTCAGAGCGGATCACTGTGCAGAAGTTAACAACAGGCAGGTGCGGGTGCATCGCCGCCACAGGCAGGAACTTTTGCCTTGCCTGTGACACCGGTTCCTTAGTGTCTAGTACAGCCGCTTTCACGGAGGAAATACTTCCTTGACTGGTTTTATTCGAACCGGATTTAATAATAAGTTCTGGTATATAGTCTCGGGCAGCGTTTCCTGCCTGTAAATTGCGGATGTTCATAAGGTGACTGTAGGTTCGCCATGGTGTCTTTGGAAGGTCCATACCAGAATACAGCTTCATGTATTCCCTGAGGAAGAATCTTGCCCCAATGTTATAGCTTGCGGACAGATCACAGTTATAGATCTTTCTGCACGTAAACCTGCAAACACTGTAGTTACCATGGATTCCTCTTGAAACTATGCCGGACCCGTCGAATGCAAGCTTCGATGTATTCCATGCACAGACCCTTGAGATCCGCATCCCATCCTGATGTGCTTTCGTCTCTACGCGACGCTGCACATCCATGGCACGCCAGTGGTGAAGTCTTGCCTTCATCCTGCCGCGCTTTTTACCAGATGTGTCAAGATGCTCGAATACGATACAGTCTACACTATACGTCTCCGCAGCCAACATGATCTGTCGTGTCGTTTCGATGGACAGGGCACGGTTTGCAGCTTTCAGCCATCGGTATACGCAGTCGGAATGTTTCCCGGACTGCTGATACTGCCTTACACGGTTAAGATAATGGTTAAGACGGCCTTCTTCAGCCCGCGCATGGATAACTCCTCGCGCATGGACAGTACCATCCATCTCCATTACACACCATGTTCCGGCAGCATTGATCCCGAGGTCTACGGAAAGGATACGATAGTCAAGCGGCTTATCCGAGGCAACGAGTTGCTTCTTTTCTTCGAAGCAGAACCGGATCCTATATTTCCCATGGACCTTGATAACGGTTGGGGAGAGCATCCGTTTTGTACTTGCGATCCGACTGATATACCGGATGTCAGATGGCTTCATCAGAAAAGAATACCACTTCCATGCCTTGCCATCGAACAGCTTTAACCGGATCTGACC
>OQWM01001136.1_pt1 | contig 18268 bp, 11 predicted proteins | sample 1691531 | NCBI WGS metagenome assembly OQWM01 (sample SAMN03418257, study PRJEB22391) | human gut metagenome | biome: human-gut; feature: organic feature; material: feces | host: Homo sapiens | place: Tanzania | collected 2013-01
GCCGAACAGGTTGCCAAAGCTACCCAGCTGTCTTTGGAAATCATTAAGAATCTGAATAAGGGAACATCTGGTCGAGCAGACACGAAAAATCCCATATAGCAGAACCTATGGTGAGCGTTGACAATATAAACAAAAGTGTGTTAACCATCTTGTCGTTAGCCTCATCTCTTCGTTGTTTCTCGCGCTCTATAACAGCATCAAGCTGTTCCAATTCTTCGCTTATACACAGTCCATTATCTATAGCCTTTGATATTTCCAAAGGCATAAAATTGTATGAAATCTTATGGAAGCGACAATGCTGATCAAAACTCTTGAAATTGCCTATCAATGAATAAATTTTCGATTCCGACATTCCTAAAGCAGACAATAATATTGCCATAGCAGAGCGTTGCTCGTTCATCGCAAGGCGCAACTGCTTGTTAAGTCTGAAGAGATAGCATTTCTGGAATAGAGAATGAATGTATATCAATCGGAAATAGCACGAAACCCAATTATCCACAAGCCAGTCTAAGGCATCTTCGGCAAGTATAGTAAAGGTATCTGTCAAAGCCAATCCTCTCCAATTGCGGAATATAGAAATACGGCTCTCGTTCAGTATCTTTTCCATATATTCCTCAGATGGCGAATAGTTGTCAATTTGTGTTGTCACCTTAACCTCTGAGCCCAACTGATATAGCAGCAAGTCTTTATTTTCGTATTCTACATGCTCGCCCACTCCCTCACCCGTTTTGGTATTGATAATTTGGAACACACGCAGCTTGTTTCCATTCTCTATAAGAGAGCTGATGGAAGCCGAAGGAGTGTCAAGCGCCTTATCATAAAAAGCCTTGATAGGCATAATGGCGTTGTCAATAAATTCTTGATGCACTTCTTGTTTATAATAGTCAATCATGCGAAGCGATGACATCACAGCCGTGAAAGCATTCAAATCTGCCACATTCATGTCTATGCGTATAGAAAAGAGAGTCATACCGAGAGGCATCTGGTATATTGTAATATCAGATACATGATAATCATACATCTCTTCACGAAATGGTAGACGTAAATCCTTATTAACCACATTCTTCATCATCACACATTTATCTGCAAAGAAGTCGATATACTCTTCGTAGAAAGTGCGCTTTAGTGATGCTGCCTCATCGTCAGAAAACTGCACCACATTCCATTCTTCTGGAGCAAGCTGTTCTGATGATACGTTATGATCGCGATGAAAATATCCACAAAGGAAAGCAGTTGTTTCGTACATGGTTTAATACAGTTTGATGGTCAAATATTTATTATGGCAATCTGCCGATATTGATTATTGGTATAATCAGATGCAAATATAATATTTTTTTATTAAATAAGTAAAAAATAGGTAAAACTTTTGTATATTTGCACTCATAGGAATCAATTCTGCAACCATAACAACTACCAAACTATGCAACAATACCTATTTAATATAGAAGATATAGAAAGTCTTCCCTACACTCTCCGCCATCCGCTAAAGCAAGCACATGCTGCCTACAGCGAAGAGAAATATGGTAAGGCTATGAACCATCTGCTCGACTTTTTCGAGATATCAGCAGCATTCTGCTCTTATGTCTTTATGCGGCTACTGCAGCAGGAAGCAGAAGCACAACCGCAGGTACAGGTTGTGCTCGAACAGTTTGTCAATAAGATAGACCAAAAGCGACCACTCTCATTTGGCGACTGGCTCAACGATCTTCTCACACCTATGCTTGCCGCTATGATGAAACATCTGCCCGAGCATCCGCTTTCAAAGAGTTTCGCTGCCAACATATACATAAAGCGTCGTAACATATTGCTTGGCACAAAATCGATGCCAAGCATAGTGCAAATAAGAAATGAATATCGCGGTCACTCCACCACTCTATCAGAGGATATATACCATAATATCAGCGACTTGCTATTGCCACGTATCTGTTCTATGATAGAAGCCTTGCGCCCTATGACAGCATGCAAATACGATATTGCACAGGGACGATATATCATCCATTTTGAGGAATCAAACCAAAGCATAGACCTTTATCCTTTGGTTTATTGCGACGAGAAAGATTTCAGATATGTGCTCCACACTCTGAAAGATGAGCAAACGTGCTATGTGGCAGCCAACGAGAATGCTGTTACAAGGATATCATACGACATGAATGCTGCTGTAGATAAAGCTATGCAGCAGATAGTGCCCTCGTTCGATATTGCTCAAGACCTAAACTGGTCGGAGATAAAGAAATGTATGCACGCCTCATCTTCCAACTATTTGAAGAGAGTATATGCAGAAAAGAAATATAATCAAGAGCTTTTTGTAGAGCGCGAGAATCTGACAACAGCTCTGAAAGCATTCTACGACAGCGACAAAACATTATTTCCACTAATTGGAGAAGCAGGACAAGGAAAGACAACACAATTGGCTTATTGGACCGAAAGACTTATCGACGCCGACAAGCCTGTGCTCACTTTTGCTGCTTCTGATTTTGTATTCTGCAGCCTCGATATATCTGTAAAACAGATGTTTGGCTTCAGCTTTCGTAAAGATATTAAGCGACTTACCGACAATATACACAACATGGCAGAGGCTAACAATCAAGACGTCTACATCTTGGTAGATGCCTTAAACGAATGTATGCGCTATGCCGATACCGACGATAATAACGCAGAAGGACCATTGCTGCTTTACAAAGCTTTATGCCGACTATTCATCAACGAAGGGTATACACGATTTAAGGTGCTCTTCACATGCCGCAACTATACATGGACAAACCAGGTGTTGCCTTCTACCGAAGCAGAGCGACCTTTCATGTATACCACTAACGACGATTTGCAGGTAAGGGGATTCTCTGACAAAGATGCTGCCAAGGCTTATCATATCTACCAGCAGCTATATCAGATGCACACACCATACCATGAGCTCGACCCTCGCATAGCCTTACGACTACGCGACCCGCTGACTTTGAAGAATACTTCTGGTATATTCCTCGGAAAAAATCTCTCTGATTCACCCGACCAATATACTACAATAGCCCTGTATAATCAGTTATACGAAGATATCGCCAACTCTTATGCAGGCAATCGCCAACGCCAATTGCTCGAGTTGTTTGCAGACACTCTGCTAAACGCTTACCTTAATGGAGAAGCTAAAGACAGTCTGCTTACCGACGATATCCGTCAAGCCACAAACGACCATAACTCGCCTCTCCATGAGCTTGCCATGCTGATGTATCGTAAGGATGGAGTGAGCATAGCTTATGCCGAACTGCTTAACAAAGCCGAACGCCCAATGCTAAAGGAGGTGGAGCGACAAGGAAAGAATGGTAGCGAGGTATACGTACAATTCATCTACGAACGATTCTTGGAATATGTGCTTGGACGAGCATTCGTTAAGAGACACCAAAGTCCAAAGGCTACCGACTTTATCAAGGCTTTCGAAACATGCGCCATGAACGTGGTATTTCTCGGAGCTATGCGCAACGCCTTGATAATGACATGCTTGGCAGAAGCTTCTTTCACCACTCTCATCGAATTAGAATACAAATGGGGCGATGACTTCAGAGTGATGTCGCTCGTCAACGACACAATAAACACTCTGATATCTGAAAACTATGAAGACGAACTCTTCGACCTTATACCTACGCTCATTTCATGTAGCGACGGCAACAACGAAGACATAACAGAATTCAACACCATAGTGCAAGCCATACAAAGTAATGCTGCCGACAGTATGGTGATAGAGCGCCACAAGGCGTTGTCGGCAAAGTTAGCACCCATAATGCGACTAAAGAAATTGGCTTCTGTAAGTCTCATCAACGGAGTATTGCTTTCCGATTTCTATAACGAGAAACTATATACTCACGATGCACTCTTGTTGCTATGGCAACTCATCACAGACGACATCTATGATGTGCGAAACGATGCATGTATGTACATATATTATCTATCTAAACGCACACGTACCAACGGCTTCGAACCTCTACACGAAAACCTCACAGTAAAGATAGTAAAACAAATATATGCTAACCTGCGTAAGGGCAATTTAGCATACAAGATAGTGGCAAAAAAGGCTCGCACTAACACCTTCACATATCTTGAAACAGCCACACGACTTGCCGTGCTGCTGATCATCGACAATACGCTTACTGAAAAACCTATAAAGGAAAACGAAGAGATAGCCTCGGACATGCTATCGGAGATGAAGTCGATATTCAGATATCTCACAGGCAACTTGCTACTTATCAAAGCTTTCATGCCATTCTTACAAGTTGTAATGAAGCGCCAGGTGACATTCCAATCAGACTATGTGAACAACGCCATGGAATATCAGACATGCTGGGAACCTGATACTTTCAAGAATATCGAATATCAAGGCTCATCATGGCAACCGGACGACATCGCAAAGCTGATGCAGTTTGCATATCATTTCTTGAAAAAGAAGGAGCTGATGGAGCAAGCTACAGAAGGCAACAATCCCGACTTCAGTAAGCTACTCGAAGAGCAACAGCTATGGCACAACATGCGCAAGAAACTACTATCGGCATACAAATCGGGCGACTCTATGAGCTACTTCGTGATAGAGCGAATAATGATTATTATGGGCGTTGCTGATTGGCAAAACGTGGAACCTATAGTCAAAGCGTTCTTTACCGAAGAGTTTAGAAACAACCGAATGTTCGACTACACGCAGATGTCAATGCTATATTCTCTATACCAAATAGCCGTAAAGTCGAAGACACCAAACCCAGAGCTTTTAGACATCTACACTCGCGAAGCCGTTGACTGGACTCGCCGCTTGCGTGGTCTTTTCGTCGGACATCGCAGCAGCAAGGCTAATGCTACAGGCAAATACAAGCGTAACCTTATGAGCTGGTATTCTGCTGTTTATTGCACCTATGCAGGTGAATGTGGAGTGCTCGAAGGCGACGAAAGATGTGTGCCTGCCTTTTATCAGCTAATAGACGAAGCTATCGACAATAGCGATCGCGAACTGCTGATACACCTTGTGGAAAATATCACAGAGCTTGTTACCGACATGGGCTACTACAATTTGGCACTCGACTTGCTGAAATATATCATGCAACGATTCGACTCTGTGGAGAAGATTAAGCAGTTTGACCAAGTGACACTACAACGCTCGGGAGTATACGAATATGGACTTGTGAAACTGATAGGCAACGTGCTTGGCACAGCCAAAAACTATTGTCCAGAACGAGTAAACGCTTTCATCCAGCGTGAACTATCGTCGTTGCCATTCCCAGGCGTAGACTCTTATCAAGATAGCATTCTCAACTACAATCCAAGTGGCGAGAGTCTGCAAGATGTGCTCACACATAAGTTTGGCAACTTCTTGATATTCTCATTGCTAAATCTACGTCCTGTCGACGACTTCGCTGTAGAGGCTATCAACGCAATAACGAAGTCGCGCAACTCGTTTGTATGGTTTGAACAAGTGGTAAAGATACTAATTCGCCATCTATTCAAATCATAAATAGATAGCTCACAAGGAAAATAAAAAACAAGAATTATCGTTTTAATAGAAAACAATTATCATGCGTATGATTATATTATCAATATTGGCTATAGTAGCTCTGATAGCCATCTATATCGGAAGTATGTTTCTTCCATCTATGCTCTATTCCCATGGCTTCGACAAAGCTCGCATAGCCAAGCGCACCATCGTTGGTCATCGTGGTGGCGCAGGCATAGGAGCCGAAAACTCTTTAGCATGCTTCAAACGTGGTATTGCTTCGGGTGCCGACATGATAGAGATTGACATTCATTTGACTAAAGATGGCGTAGTTGTGGTGAGCCACGACCCTACGGTAGACCGAATGACAAATGGCGAAGGCAAGATAGAAGATATGACCTACGAGGAGATTTCGCATCTGAGAATAGAAAGCAAAGAGGGGGTATTGACCAACGAACATATTCCTACCTTCAACCAAACGTTGGAGCTATTTGCAGCAGAGCGAGCAAAGGGACGCAACGTAGGATTATTGGTAGAGATAAAACTGCCATACAAGGATGCCTACAAAGGTATTGAGCGCAAGATGCTGGAAGAGATCAAGGCTCATAATGCAGAAGATTGGATTACCGTGCAATCGTTTAGCGACGATGTTATAGAGCGTGTTTATAATCTCGACCATAACATCAGAATAGAGAAGCTTATGATATGCAAATTGCCATGGTTGCCTCTTATCATCGACGGCATGCGTATAGTGAAGTTCGACTATAAGAAATACCATTATGTATCGTCGTTCAACGTATATTATAAAGGTCTGAATCGCTCACTCATCAACGACATCCATGCTCATGGCAAAGAAGTAAAGATGTGGACCATACAAGGTCTCGACGCTCCAAAACTTGATGTTGACGGCATAATAACCGACCGCCCTGATATATGGTGCAAGGAGCGTGGAAAGTGATAAATAATAAGAGAAAATATTATTATACGATTGCGGGCTGACGCGAATATTCGCATCAGCCCGCATTTTTTATTTATGTATGTCAGAGCGACTACTCGCATAAGCTATCACGACTAATCGCATAAGCCATCACGACTAATCGCATAAGCCAATGCGAATAGTCGCATAAGGCAATGCGGATAGTCGTGATATTTTTAGCTTTAGAACAAGTGCATCTTTCCAATTACGATGAGCACCACGTAGCCAATGATGAGCGACAATACACCAGCCAGCACTCCGACCTTAGCCATATCCTTCTGGTTAATCAAACCTGTAGAATAAGCGATGGCATTAGGAGGTGTAGAGATTGGCAACGACATAGCGCAGCTTGCAGAAACAGCAATACCAATAAGCACGGTAGAAGTACCACCAATAATGCCGAGCGAATCGCCCATACCCTTACAAACTACCGAAAGAATTGGGATAAGCAAGGCTGCTGTAGCGGTATTCGAAATGAAGTTTGACAAGGCGAAACACACCAAACCACTTATCACGAGGATGACGATTGGGTTGAGCGAACCGAAAGGAATACTCTTGATAGCATTCTCTGCCAAGCCTGTACCATTCATAGCCATACCGAGAGCAAAACCTCCGGCTACCATCCAGATAACTGCCCAGTCGATATTCTGCAAGTCTTTGGCTGTGATAACGCCTGTGAATGCAAACACAGCTATAGGAAGCATGGCGGTAGTGTTGGCATTGATGCCAAACTGCTTACCGAACACCCAAAGGATGATTGTTGCAGCAAAGGTTATCGCTACCACTACAGTACGCCAGTTGTGGCTTACATTTCCTTCTATCTTAAGTTCGATAGTCTTCTGCTTGAATGGGAACATCTTAAGCAAGATAAACCATGCCAACAGCAACATCACTATCACCAATGGCACCATTACAGCCATCCATTGTCCAAAGCTAATGCCCATATCCAAGCCTGCTGGGTCGTTCAACACCTTGAAGGCGAAGGCGTTAGGAGGTGTACCAATAGGAGTTCCCATACCACCGAAGTTGGCTCCGATAGGAATAGCCATAGTTAGGGCAATACGTCCTTTTCCCTCTGGTGGCAATGCCTTGAACACAGGGGTCAAGAATGTGAGCATCATCGCAGCAGTAGCAGTATTCGAGATAAACATCGAGAATACGCCTGTGATGAGGATAAAGCCCAACAACACGATTTCGCTCTTGTTGCCAAAAGGCTTAATCAATGTTCTTGCCATGAGCACGTCCAATCCACTCTTAGTAGCGGCAATGGCAAGGATGAAACCACCAAGGAACAGGATGATTGTAGGGTCGGCAAAACATGCCATGATACCCACAGAGTCGAGCAACTGTCCATACTCACTTCCGTCGCCTTGCAAAAACTTGAACGACGAATTGGAAACGCAGAACAGCAACACAAAGATAATGGTTACCGACGTTGCCCATGCCGGAATAGCTTCGGTGAGCCACAATAGCACAGCCATCACAAATATGGCTATGACGCGTTGCTGAACTATGGTCAGCCCCTCGATGCCAAACGCTGAGCTTGGCAAGTTCCATACAATAAGAGTAATGAGTGCCGTAACGGCAAACAAAACAAACTTCCTGATGTTGAAGTCGCCAGATAAGACTTCTTTCAGTTTCTCTTGCATAATTTAGGTTTAATGTTTAGGTTATTATTTTTTCTTTATTGTTTATACATATTATTATGGTGTGTAGTTTTCAATGATTGCAAATTTAGCACTTTTTTCAATAACAAGCAACCGAAATAGCTTTTTTTTTGTACCTTTGCCCACGCATTAGGTTCTCCGCTGCGAGATTAATAGGGAACCGAGCGAAATTCTCGGACAGTCCCGCTGCTGTGAGCGGCATTATACCAACAGATAACATACAGTCACTGAGCGCTTTGCACGTTTGGGAAGGCTTCTGTTGGTGCCGTAAGTCAGAATACCTGCCTATTGCCTTGACACAATTCCGTTTCTCGAGGAAGAATGAGGAAGATAACAATAATAATAGCAAGTTTGGCTGTCGTTGGCATTGATACTGCCTGCGCTCAGTCTGACTCCATCTCGCTTCGTGAGGTGGAGGTAACGGCTATTGCCCAAAAGTCAAGCTTCAAAGCCTCTACTCCCGTTCAGCAACTGTCGGCAGAGCGAATGTCAGCTCTTGGCATTGGCTCTATGGCCGAAGCCTTGAAACATCTGTCGGGCATCACAGTTCGCGACTATGGTGGTGCTGGAGGTATGAAGACAGTTTCGGTGCGTGGTATTGGTGCTCGACATACTGGTGTTGTCTACGATGGTATGGCTATCAGCGATTGCCAGACAGGCGAAATAGATCTTTCGCGATTTGATACCGACAACACTCGCAGCATGACTCTTGCCATTGGCGATGCCGACAACATCTTTGTGCCTGCTCGTAATGCAGCTTCGCCAGCAACATTATACATAGAGACTATCCCCGACTCTGCCTTGGCTATGGCTCGCCTTGGCGTTGGCTCATGGGGCACAGTTAGTCCGAGCTTCAAGATAGCTCAGCCTTTGGGCAAGGCTATGCTTGACCTCTCAGCAAGTTATCTGCATTCTGATAATAACTATCCATTCACACTCAAAAACGTTAAGCTCATAACCAAAGAGCATCGCAAAAACTCGCGTATGGATGCAGGACGCGTGGAGTTGGGCACTCGATGGCATCTTAATGCCAGTAGTATTCTGTCTGCCAAGGCTTATTATTACGACAACAATCGACAATTGCCAGGTATAGTGCGCATGTATACTCAAGACAACGACGAGCATCTGCGTGAGCGCAATGCCTTTGTTCAGTCGTCGCTACGTTCCACTCTCTCTTCATCGCTTTCCTTGATGGCTAATGCCAAGGTGTCGTGGTCAGAATCTGCGTATAGGGTTGGTGTACCTTCGGGTGGCAACACAAGCCAAAGCTATTGGCAAAGAGAATATTATGGTTCGGCAGCCATGCTGTATGCGCCATGGAGAAATCTTTCGTTCGACTATTCTGTCGATTTCGCCCACAATAATCTCAACACCACCATGATTCAATGGCAGTCGCCATCGCGCAACTCTTTATGGCAAACCATCTCGGCAAAATATTCAAATAGACGCCTAACGGCAATAGCTCGAGTGTTATGGACAAACTGTTGGGACGATAACGACAAATCTCACAACCATGAGAATCGCATTATGCCTTCCGTTAGCTTGTCGTACAACATCCTTCCGCAAGGACAGCTCATGGCGCGAATGTTTTGGAAGAGTTCATTGCGCATGCCTACTTTCAACGAGCTATATTATTACCACATAGGTTCCACCGACCTCAAGCCAGAACGCTCATCGCAATGGAATGTCGGCTTGGTTAGCGACACCCACATAACTTCGTCAATAGGTTCCATTCGCATCGCAGCCACCATCGACGGCTATATATCAAATGTCGATGACAAGATAATAGCTATTCCGTTTAATATGTTCGTGTGGCGAATGATGAATCTTGCTAAGGTACGCACTCTCGGCATTGATGCCACAAGCAACATCGCTTGGAGCATCAACCCTCGGCATACACTCTTGCTATCAGCCAACTACACTCTGCAGAAGGCACAAAACAGAAGCAATCCGCAGTCGCCATACTACAACAACCAGATTGCATACACTCCTGTTAGCACCTTCGCCACTACCTTGGCTTGGCAGAATCCTTGGGCTGATATCGCAGCCACTATTGATGGTATGTCTAAACGCTGGACAACCAACGAGCATAGTCGTGGTACTGGCATCCCCGGCTTTGCAGAGATTGATGTCAACATCAGTCGCCGTTTCAATATCGGCAAGACTCATTTCAAAGCCACAGCCTCGATGCTCAACATCACCAATAAGCAATACGACCTTGTGGGCCACTACCCCATGCCTGGCAGAAGCTGGCGAATAAGCTTAGAAGTGGCTTTCAAATAAAAGACATTAACAACCACAACATAATTATTATTTATACAAACATGAAAAAGTATCTTTTATCTATCGCAGTCTTGATGGCTGCTACAATTTCGTTCACATCTTGTGACGACGATGACTGCCCTACCTGTACTCCACCAGTAACCATCGTTCAGAATGGAGTTTATGTAATAAACGAAGGTAGCTACTATAGCAAAATAAATGGAACACTCGACTTCCTTGGCTACGATGTTGCTAACGACACATACAGCATGACTCGCAATATCTTCGAGGATGTAAACGGTCGCTCTTTGGGTGGCACACCTAACGATGCTCTCATCGTTGGCGACTCTGTGCTCTGTATTGCAGTTTTCGACGAAAACCGCATAGAATTCGTCAACACCATCACAAAGAAGGCAAGTACTGCTATCAAGATTGAGAAGCCTCGCGAACTTGCTTACGAAAGTGGCTCTAACTACCTCTATGTTTCGTCATTCACTGGTAAGGTTTACAAGATAGATATGACCACTCGCACTATCACAGGCGAAAGCGCTGTGGTTGGTGCAAACCTCGAAGGAATCGCTGTTGCAGGCAACAAACTCTATGTTTGCAACTCTTGTAGCTCTGACTATATGACCTACTACAAGAATGTAGTTGAGCTTAATGCAAGCACCTTGGCAAAGAATCAGGATATTGAGGTAGTAGATGACCCTGTAGATGTTATCAACGCAGGCAGTGCAATCTTCATTCTCAGCATGGGCATCTATGCCGACAAGGACAAGCCTGCTACCGTGCAGATGCTCAAAGATGGTCAGATCTCTACTATCGGCAACGCTACTATGATGGCGTACGGCTTCATCATCTCCGCCTTCATCTTCGACTGGCGCAAGCGTCGCCCGTTCCGCAAGGCCGCCGAGAAGCGCATGCAGAAGATGAGCGACAAGCGCGTCTACGAGTTCCTCGCCGAGGAGAACGCTAAGCTCGTCGCCGCCGCGAAGGAGAAGGGTCTGCTCCGCAGCGAGGGCAAGGAGTACGTCGTTAAGGACGGTGATATGATCTACTTCCGCTTCAATGTGTAAACATACAGAAAATCTATCATAAATTTCCGCAGACGGTGCAGTTTTTCTGCACCGTCTTTTTTTAAGTAAAACGGGACCGCTACCATGGTAGCACTTCCGCAAAGCCTTGCAGCCAAAGAGAAAACCGCACTTTAAATTTTTGGAGCGCTACCAAACCGCTACCCGGAAACGCCGCCGCGCCTTGCGCAGCAAGGAAAATCAATTTTCCTAAGGGGATACGATATCCACCAAATCGCACGATTTCAAGCGTTTTTCGGCAAGAACCGCTACCAAATCAGTAAGTTTTGCAACTTTTGAAGAGGTTTCGGATTTTGCCGGCTACCGCGGGAAGGACGCGATTTCGCGGAAAATCGCCTCCGGAAAGATGGAAATTTATGAAAGGAGAGTAACATCTATGAAAAAGTTACTCGCAATGGTGCTGGCTCTGGTCATGACTCTGTCCCTGGCCGTCAGCGCCAATGCCCTCAAGGCCGACGAGAAGATCAACGAAGATTACGCTGAAGCTGTCGCCGTCCTCGATGGTATGGGTGTTTTCAAGGGTTATGAGGACGGTTCCTTCAAGCCCGAGAACAAGATCACCCGCGCTGAGGTGGCTACGATCATCTATCGTATCTACACCGCCGACGTCGCCAAGAACGACAAGTCCGGCCTGTATGCCACCTACAACAAGTTCAGCGACATGGCTGGCGCCGGCTGGGCTGCCGGTTACATCGGCTACTGCGCCAACGCTGAATTCGTCAAGGGTTATCCCGATGGCACCTTCAAGCCCTCCGGCAACGTGACCGGCTATGAAGTCCTCGCTATGATCCTCCGCGCTGTCGGTTACGACAAGAACAACGAGTTCACCGGCGCTGACTGGGCGCTGAACGTTGCTAAGTATGCTGAGCAGCTCGGCATTCTCAAGAACGTTGCCAAGACCACCGACCTCAGCGCTCCCGCTACCCGTGAGCTGGTTGCTGAGATCCTGTTCCGTGCGATCCAGTCCCCCATGGTCACCTACACCGCCGCGTTCGGCTATCAGAACGTCGGCCTGAACGGTGACAAGGACGGCAAGATCTTCCGGAACAATGTCTCCATCGGCATGAAGAACTTCGGCCTGGACTACGCCAACACCGAGAACGACATCTGGGGTCGTCCCACCAAGGTCTGGTTCGATGCCACTGACACCAAGGACGGCAAGTACAAGAAAGACACTTCCACCGTTTACGCCACCATCGCCGCCACTCCTGACGCCACCTTCAACGTTGCCACTTCCGAGTGCGACATCTGCGAAGCTCTGGGCGTGAAGAAGACCACCACCATCGTTGAGAAGTACACCAACGGTACTCCCGACCTCAAGTACAACAAGGACATCGTTGCTACCGTCACCAAGGCTACCCTCGGTGCTCAGGGTCAGCAGATCGAGTTCTACGAGGTCAAGGGCGGCTACCGCATGGTCGTGATCGACACCTACCTCGCCTATGTCAACGAGGTCGTTGCTGAGAAGACCGACGCCAAGGGTCACGTTGTCCGCGACGCTTACCTCGCCCTCGACGGCTTCACCACCAAGGCTGCTAACAGCACCGACAGCGCTAAGATCGAGCCCCTGTATGTCAAGGGCAACGACTACGCTGAGGGTGACTGGCTCCTCGTCAACGTCAACGAGGTTGACACCACCGGGATCATCCTCACCAGCAACAAGAAGGCTGAGCCCGTCAAGACCGTTGAGGTCGTTGGCAAGGCTGATTCCTTCGTCGGCGCTCAGACCGAGGTCTACTACAAGTCCAACCAGCACACCATCGACAAGAAGGACTATAACGATGCTTATACCTTCTACCTCGATGAGGCCGGTATGGACGGCACTGTCAACTTCACCTGGTTCCTCGACCAGTTCGGCAACCTGATCGGTGACATTGCCATCGACAACACCAACTATGCTGTTCTCAAGAACATCAACTGGGAGACCGGCAAGCCCGGCTACGCTGAGGCTACTCTCGTCTACATGGACGGCAAGGAAGACACCGTCAAGGTCGCTTCCATCGACGGCGTTGAGTACAACAATGTTGCGCTTGGCAAGGACACCGAGAACTGCGGCGACTTTAAGGCGGAGCACGACAACGCCGTTCCCACTCTGAGCGATTCTGAGAATTCTAACGTATTTGTTGGCAAGAAGGCTTACATGTCTTCCGACACCACCTATACCGGCAACTATGACGGTATGGCTCTGTACATGGTTGAGACCAACAAGGACGGCACCGTGAACCTGCAGGGCATCGACGCGGAGAACAACGAGATTGAGAAGCAGTACGTCTACTTCCTCGATGAGGCTACCATCAAGACCGATGTCGGCACCATCTCCGTCAGCGGCAGCACCGCCACTAATGCCAACGGCACCAAGAAGCTCGCTCTCGATAACAACACCAAGTTCATCGTCCGCGAGGTCAAGGACGGCAAGTATGTCTACACGCCCTACACCCTCAAGACCCTGCCCGACTATGCTGCCGGCAGCGTCACGCTCTACTACACCATGAGCGGCAACTTCGTCAACCGCGTCTACATCAAGCACGCTGTTGATCAGGGTAAGTTTGCTGACTATATCTTCGTTCCCACCGATGCTGCTAAGTACATCAAGCGCGTTGTGGGCGAGAAGACCTGGCAGGCTTATGTCTACATCAACGGCGAGCTTGATTGGATCGAGACCACCGAGGCCAACGCCAAGACTCTGGCTGAGAACCCCGGTAAGCTCTTCGCTGTTAAGGATTGGGATAAGGCTTCTCTCAGCATCAGCTATGGTCGTTGCGAGGCGATCGACCTCGTCAACGAGGCAACTGACCACGATGCCTGGACGAAGGCTGGCATGAGCGACTATGTCACCGAGTGGGACATCAACGCTGACGGCGACACCATCGTTTCCGACAGCATCGTTTGGAGACTCAGCGACAAGACCCGCATCGTCACCGCTAACGGTGAGGAACTGTCCATGAGCGACCTGAGCAAGATCAGCAGCCGCGACTTCGAGACCAAGGGTATCTGGGTCGTCTCCGCGAAGGCTGACTACGAGGGCAAGGCTGACTACGTTTACGTCGGCGAGAAGCTCCGCGACGACGTTTCCGCTAAGGGCGAGTACAGCTACACCAATGTTGCTGGCGAGACCGTCAAGGCCGATATGGTCTTCGATGCCAAGAACGCCTTCACCAAGACGCTCGAGGTTGGTGCCACGGTCCGTACTGCAACGATCACTGCGAACGACAAGAACGCTTCCGTTTCTTATGCTTCCGGCTGGCTGGTCAACCTCGACGGTGAGTTCTATGTTGCCAACTATGTCGATAAGGATGATGCTCTCATGAGTGCCACCACTTACAAGGTGACGGTTACTGCTGAGAACGGTGTTACCAAGGCTACCTATGTGTACACCATCACCGATGGTCGCGAGCTCTGCACCAGCACTAATCTGACCTACAAGACCAAGGAAGAGCTCCATCGCACCTATGACATTGATATTCAGGGCAAGACTGTTGACGTCTATCTTGGCAACAACAAGGATGTCACCGTTGAGCAGCTCCTGAAGGTTCTGTATGTTGACGACGGTGCGTATGGCACGCCCTCTGTCTGCGAGCATGCAACCATTGCTCTTGAAAACACCCTGGCTGGTTCCACTGCTAAACTCAGCGATCTGCTTGAGGCTGGCAAGACCGATTTCTTTGTCACTGTTACTCCGGAATCCGGCGATGCTGTGGTTTACACGGTCGTTCTGCACTAATTCCGCTGTAAGCGTGCAATCTTAAAACTAAGTAAATAGTTTTTCAGCCCCGAGGGATTTTCCCTCGGGGCTGTTTTTTGCTGTCAGGCTTCTTCTTTCACCTTGTCGTAGCCGAGCACTGCGTAGCAGTAGACATTTCCCTTGAAGTTGTGCTGATATCCTGCGTAGGTGTCGGTGCTGTACCATGAGAGCGCGTTGTCCGTCCACGCGGCTGTGAGCTGATAGTCGTTGCCGCCCTCGGGCTGACTGCTCGCCTTGTCTCGCCCGCGAAGAAAAATCGACGGATTCTGAGTGCTGCCGCTCGGCTTCACCGGTGCAACGAGTACCAGCACGGGGTAAAAGTCAAATTGCAGCGTGTTCGGGCTGGCCGCGCCGGTTGTGCCCGTGCCCGTGTAGCTGCCCCATGCAATGCGGGCGTTGTGCCCCGCCGCGCCGAGGTTTTTTGCGAGCGCCGACACGGTCTGCGCGTCGGCCTTGCCGCTTTGCAGCGCCTGCGCCGCGTCGGCGTTGGCCTTGAGCGCTAAGTCGATGCCGTCGAACGCGTCGTTGAACGGCTTCATTCGGATCGGGTCGGTCCCGACCCATTGCGGGAGGTTGTAGTTTGCGGTCTTGTCCATCGTCCCGCCCCCTTTCAGCGTCCGCGCATGACGGACAGCACACCAAGCGCCTCATCGATGCTCGAGAAGCGGTATTTGCGCTCGTTTTGCTCGCGCTGCGCCTTTTCGATCGGGTTTTCGAATTTCATCCGCGCTAAGTGCTCGCATTTTTCGATCTGGGTTCTGGGTCGTTCATAGGTGTTGTTGTACATGTTTTTCCTCCTCATTTTGTGCAGCCCGCGCATTTGCGCGGACCGTTTACAGCTATAAAGCTGTAAAGCGGTTTTTGGGACGAACCGGTGCAGCGGAGGAAAAATTTTTCGCCTTGACAACGCGGGAAAGCGGGGTATAATGGAGATAGAAAAGGGCGCTGCGACAAGCGGTTAGTCCGGTTCGTAAGTAGTTTCAATCATAGAAACCGTCACTTGCCGGAGTGGCGGTTTCTGCTTTTTACGATAATCGTCACAGTAAACTGCTTGATATGAAACGTAATTCGCATTTCGTCACCCCCTCTCGGGGTATGTGACTAACCGCCTGCCGTTGTGCAGCGCCTGATGTAATTTTACAAAATTTTACACGCTTTGTCAATCTTTGCCGCCCGTTGGGCGGTTTTTTGCATTTTTTAGAGGGTTTCGAGCGTCAGCAGCGCGTCGAGCAGCGGCCACGCCTGCGCGAGCTCCCGCCCCGCCTGCCAGAAGCCGATGCCCTGCAAGCCCTTTTCCGCCGCGAGGGCGATCTTCGCGCGCAGCGAGCGCGCGTCCTCGAACCAGACGACGTGTTCGCGCCGCATTTTGTCGAAGTAGTGGTAGCAGGGCGAGCGCGCGGTTTCGTCAAACTCAATTTCCGCCCCCACCAGCCGCGCCCGCGCGACGGCCGCTTGCGACGAGAACGTCTCGGCCCGCGTGCGGCCTTTTTCGTAGGGCAGCGGCCAGTCGTAAGCGTACAGCGGCGCGCCGAGGAAGATGTTCTCCCCCGCCGTGACCGAGAGCGCGTAATCGAGCACCGCGCGCACCTGCGGCAGCGGCGCGATGGCCTGCGGCTCGCTGTAGGCATAGCCCCATTCATAGGTCATCAGCAGCGCCCCGTTGGCAGCCCGGCCCAGGGCCGCGTAGTCGTGGCTCTCGTACAAAAGCCCCTTTTGCCCCCGGGAGACTTTCGGGGCCAGGGCCACCTGCACCGTGTACCCCAACTCGTTCAGCTCCCGGCGCAAAAGCTCCACAAAGGCTGTGTAGGCCCCTGCCAGCCCCGGCTGCAAATATTCAAAGTCCACATCTACGCCGCCGTAGCCCTTTTCCTTTAAGATCTCCTTAATTTGCTCCAGCAGCGCCTCCTGTCGGTGGCTGCTCTTCAGCAGCGTCTCTGCCCGGCCGGACGAAAACCGCCCCTCCTCCGTCAGGGACGACAAATGCATCCACGGCAGCACGCCGTACTGCCCCGCCGCCGCCAGAATTCCCTCATCCCGCAGGGGTACCGGCTCCCCCTCCGGCCCGATGCCGTAGGTAAAGGGGGCCACATAGGTCAGGTACGGCAGCTCCTGGCGCAGCAGGTCACCGTTTATGAAGGGGTAGGCGTACCCGTTCACCCCCAGGGGCCCGGCCTTGCCCTCCGCCCGGTAGGAGATCACCAGCTCCTCCCCCGGCTGCAAGCGCCCCCGTCCCTGTAAGAAGATGTTGTTCTGATAGAGGGCCCGTACCGTGATGCCATACCGCCTTGCGATGGACCAAACCGTGTCCCCCGGCCGGACGGTGTGGGTCTTTTCCGCCTCCAGCACCACCAGGGTCTGCCCCGGCACCAGGGCCCCGTCCGGCGGCACCTGGTTCTGCCTTTGCAGCAGCCCGGGGGACACGCCGTACTGTCGGGCAATGGATAAAACCGTCTCTCCCTTTTTCACCACATGAATTTTCAATGTTCATCCTCCTCCCGGCTGCTTTGCAGCACGCAGCAGTATATGCGCCGCGCCTCTCAATTAGAAACCTTTCTTATCTTCCCGGCATACAATGGGTGGAAAATCAATGGGGCAAGGGGGAGCGCACATGAAAGAAATCACAGCCGCCCTGGCGGGGAACCCCAATGTGGGCAAATCCACGGTGTTCAACGCCCTCACGGGTCTGCACCAGCACACCGGCAACTGGCCCGGAAAGACCGTTGCCTCGGCGGAGGGGGGCTTTCGGGTCGGGGACACCGCCGTGCGCCTGGTGGACCTGCCCGGCACCTACTCCCTCAGCGCCGACTCCCCGGAGGAGGAGATAGCCCGGGACTATCTCCTCTCCGGAGCGGCGGATGTGACCGTGGCCGTGGCCGATGCCACCTGCCTGGCCCGGAACCTGAGCCTGGTGCTGCAAATTCGGCAGATCACGCCCCGCCTGGTCCTGTGCGTGAATCTTCTGGACGAAGCGGAAAAGGAGGGGGTAGAGACAGACCTCTCCGCCCTGTCTCAACCCCAGATCGGAAGAGCGTCGTGTAGGGAAAGAGTGTAGATCTCGGTGGTCGCCGT
>OQWM01001140.1_pt1 | contig 18253 bp, 19 predicted proteins | sample 1691531 | NCBI WGS metagenome assembly OQWM01 (sample SAMN03418257, study PRJEB22391) | human gut metagenome | biome: human-gut; feature: organic feature; material: feces | host: Homo sapiens | place: Tanzania | collected 2013-01
GGAAAGGCGAGACCCACACCCGCTGCGGCGGGCAGGACCAGCAGCACCGCCAGCAGCAGTACCGCAAGGCAGGCAGACAGGAATTGTTTCATGGCATGTCCTTTTTGGTTTGTCGGCCCAACCTGTAAAGTTATGTGTCAATACAGGTCAAACCATAGTATAGCAAATTCTTTCTGCAAAAAAAAGAGATTATACAAAAAAATCAAAAATAATTTGGGCAGTTTTTTATTAGAAATAAAGATGTCAAGACTAATTCATGGCCCCGGCTGTGGCAAACAGGCGCTCCACTTCGTCCGAAAGGGCTTTGTGCTCCGGTTTGGCCAGGTTGGGGTCCAGGGCCAGCAGAGCTTTGGCTTCCTGCTGGGCAACGGTCAGGGTGCGGGTATCCTGCACAAGGTCCGCCACATGCAGGGCGGGCAGGCCGTGCTGTGCTTCGCCGAAAAAGTCGCCGGGGCCGCGGGTTTCCAGGTCATACTTGGCAACGGCAAAACCATCCGATGTGCGGCACAAAAAGTGCAGCCGCTGGCGTACCGCTTCTCCCTCGTTATCCGAAATCAGGATACAGCAGGAATTCGCCGCACCGCGCCCCACGCGGCCGCGCAGCTGGTGCAGTGCCGAAAGGCCGAACCGCTCTGCATTTTCGATCACCATTACGGTTGCATTGGGCACATCCACACCGACTTCAATCACGGTGGTGCTGACCAGCACATCCAGCTCCCCGGCCTTGAACTGCTGCATCACTTCATCTTTATCTTTCGGCTTCATTTTGCCGTGCAGCAGGCCGATGCGCCGCCCCGGCAGCAGCGGGCAGGCCACCTGCTCGTAATACTGCTTGACGGCTTTCATGCCGGAATCCATTTCGTTTTCCTCAATGGCCGGGCAGACGATATAGACCTGATGCCCTGCGGCGATCTGTTTTTCCAGAAAGCCGTACATATCGCGGCGCTTTTTGCCAGTGATGAACCAGGTCTTGATGGGCTTGCGGCCGGGGGGCAGCTCATCCAGGATGGAGATATCCAGATCCCCGTACATCAAAAGCCCCAGGGTACGCGGGATGGGGGTTGCGCTCATGACCAGCAGGTGCGGGTTGTTGGCCTTGCCCGCCAGAATGCCGCGCTGCCGCACGCCAAAGCGGTGCTGTTCGTCCACAATGGCAAGGCCGAGATTTTTGAACACCACGCTGTCCGTCAGCACCGCATGGGTGCCAACCACCAGCCCGGCACGGCCATCCGCAATGGCGGCAAGGGCCACCCGCTTTTCGGCGGCTTTCATGCCACCCACCAGCAGGGTAACGTTGACGCCAAACGGCTCCAGGCGGTCGGCCAGGTTGGCGGCGTGCTGCCGCGCCAGAATTTCGGTGGGTGCCAGCATAGCGCTCTGCCAGCCGTTTTGGGCGGCAAACCAGATGGCTGCTGCCGCCACCAGCGTTTTGCCGCTGCCGGTCACACCCTGCAGCAGCGTGACGCCCGCTTTCCCGGACAGCGCCTGCTGCAAAATGTCCGCATAGACCTGCTGCTGCTCGTCGTTTAATGTAATGGCTTCTGCCTTTACAGCGTACAGCTTTTCAGTAATACGGTACGCTTCCTGCTCCCGCAGGGATACGGTGCCGTTCAGCGCCAGCAGCTCCACCGTCTTGCGGGACGCGCCGGTGAAATAGCACAGGTCGTGCATCCCCGTTTCGCCGTTTTGCGCCAGAAACGCCACCACCTCGCGCTGGCGGCGGGCGGTCTTTCCCACCAGCTCCAGCGCCTGCTCCACCGGCACCGCCAGCTTCGCAAACACATCCACCTTGTCCCGCACCTTGCGGCGGGACTCCGTCTCGCGGCAGAGCGTCCCCGCCTTTTCCATGCGCCGCAGCAGCAGCGCCGTATCATCGCCAAGTGCCTGCTTCAGAGCCTCCGTTTCCATCGGCCCATCCAGCAAGAGGCGGCATACCGCCGCCTCCTTTTCCGGCAGCGTCTCCGGCAGCACGTCCCTTGCCAGACGCCACATCTCCCGGTAACGGTACCACACCGCCGCAGGCAGGATGGTGTGCAGCGCGTCGTAGAACGTGCAGAAATACCGCTGCCGCATCCACAGCGCCAGCCGTATTTCCTTCTCCGACATCACCGGCTCCGCGTCCAGCAGGGTGCGCACCGTTTTCAGGGGCTTGTCCGGTACGCCCTCCCCCGTTGCCAGGATCACCGCCTCGCTGAGACGGTTTCCCCTGCCAAAGGGTACCAGCACACGACAGCCCACCTGCCCGCCCACATCGCGGGGCAGCAGGTAGTCGTACACCTTGTCGATGGCGTAGGGCGCCGCCTGCACGGCCACCTTGGCGATCACAGCCATGTCAGATGTTCTCTTCCTCGATGACGGGGTTGGCTACGAACTTGCCCTCCGCCACCTCATTGATAGCCTCGGTGACGGGCTTTTCCTCCAGATGCTCGCCCTTGGCCTCGGCCTCGGCGGCGATCTGGCGGGCGCGGCGCGCCACCACATTCACCATCATATAGCGGTTGGGGATATACTCCGTCAGTTTGTTCATTGCAGGATACAGCATCATAATAATCACATTTCCTTTCCGTTGAGAATGTATTCCATACGCTCGGCGGGCTTGCAGTGCTCGGCGCACAGGATCGCGCGCAGCTCCTCCACTGCCTGCTCCACCGTATCGTTGATGACAAAATAGTTGTAGTCGCTGGCGTTCTTCAGCTCCACCTGTGCCCGGAGCAGACGCTTCTGCACCTTCTCCGGCGTGTCCGTGCCGCGGGCGGTGAGGCGGCGCTCCAGCTCCTTCCAGCTGGGGGGTGCGATGAAGATCCGTACCGTCTCCGGTCGTTTGGCACAGACCTGCGCCGCGCCCTGGATCTCGATGTCGAGGATCACGTCCTTGCCCTGCTCCATGGCCTCGTCCACATATTTTTTCGGTGTGCCGTAGAAGTTGCCCACATACTCGGCATACTCCAGAAACGCATCGCCCTCGATCATCTCGCGGAAGCGATCCGCGTGGATGAAGTGGTAGTCCACGCCGTCCCGCTCTCCCTCACGAGGTGCGCGGGTGGTGGCGGACACGGAAAAATACAGATCGTCCCGTCCCGCAAACAGGGCGTGGAGCACCGTGCTCTTACCCACGCCGGAGGGCCCGGAAATGATGAAGGTCTTTCCTCTTTTGTTCAATACTTATTCCTCCTCTGCCAGATCTTTCACCGTCAGACCAAGACGGGGCGCCATTTTTTCCGTGCTGAGCGCCGACAGCACCACATGGTCGCTGTCCATGATAAACACGGACGCTGTTTTACGCCCGAATGTGGCGTCAATGAGCATACCGCGATCCCGTGCCTCCTGCACCAGACGCTTGACCGGCGCGGAGTCGGGGCTGACCACGGCGATGAGCCGTTCGGCAGAGATCAGGCTGCCGAAGCCGATATTGACAAGCTGCATGACTCAGCCCTCACTCGATGTTCTGGATCTGCTCGCGGATCTTCTCCACCTCGGCCTTCATGTTCACCACGTCCTGCGCGATGGTCAGGTCGTTGCACTTGGAGCCGATGGTGTTGCACTCGCGGTTGATCTCCTGCACCAGAAAGTCCAGCTTCCGGCCGACCGGGATATCCCCCGCCAGCATGGTACGCAGCTGGGCCATGTGGCTGTGCAGCCGCACCGTCTCCTCGTCCACCGCCACCTTGTCGGCAAAGATCGCCGCCTCAGTGAGGATGCGGGACTCGTCGATGGTGGCGGATTGCAGTACCTCCATCATCTTGGTCTCCAGCCGCTGGCGGTAAGCCGCCACCGTCTCCGGGGAGCGCTGCTCCACGCGGCCCACCGTCTCCTCGATGGTATCGGCGCGGCTGCCCACGTCCTCGGCCAGCTTCGCGCCCTCTACGGCGCGCATCTCGTTGTAGGATGCCAGCGCGTTGTCCAGCACGGCGCAGATATCGGCGGCGATGGCGTCCACATCCTCCTCCGCCTTGGTAACGGTCAGCACATCGGGGAATTTTGCCAGCATATCCGGTGTGATGCTCCCCTCCAGGCCAAAGGACTCCTTCAGACGCGTCAGCGCCTCGTAGTAGCCGCGAGCCAACGCCTCGTTGACGGAAACCACCGTCTCATCGGCGCCGGTGGCGTCGATGGTGACGAACACATCCACCTTGCCCCGGGACACCGCCTTCTGCACGCGGGTCTTGATGGCGTCCTCGGCAAAAATATACGCGCGGGGCATCTTCACGGTGCAGTCCAGATAGCGGTTGTTGACGGAGCGTACCTCCACCGTGATATCGCGGCCGCCGCGCATCTCGCGGGCGCGGCCGTAGCCGGTCATACTTCTGACCACTCGATCATCTCCTTCGTTTTATTGGGAAAAGAGAGGCCGCGCCTCTCCTGTGTCAGCAAAAGCAAACGGGTACGCCCAGTGCGTTGCAGCACAGGCTGATGCCGCACAGCCGCAGGCAGTCGGTGTTGTCGCAGCCGCCTGTGGTGACGCTGCCGTAGCCGGCAGGGCGGTAGGTGCTCTGACGCCCCTCCGCCATGTCCAGTGCCTGCTGGTACTCCGGCTCGTCGGGATCCATCTGCACCGCCGTCTGAAAATACTGCCGCGCCTCGTCCAGCCACCCCCGCCGGGTGCAGATCACACCCTTGAGGAAGTTCCACTCCGCATCATGGTCGGCTTGGGCGTTCAGCAACTCCTCGGCAAGATTCAGATTCCCCTGCGAGATGGCCATGCGCACGCGCTGGAGCCGTGTGGCGCCGGTACCGTAGGGCGAGGAATAGCCCGTGCCGTAGCCCGGTCTGTACCCGCCGTAGCCCGCCGTACCGCTGTATCCGCCGCCGCTCTGGGCGGCCTTGCGCTGGCTCTGGATGCTCTCGTAGGCCTCGTTGATCTCCTTCATGCGCTCCTGCGCCAGATCCGCCAGCGGGTTGTCGTGGTAATTGTCCGGGTGATATTTCCGCGCCAGATCTCGATAGGCTTTCTTCACTTCATCGTCCGTCGCGGTGCTGGGTACACCCAGCACCTGATAGGGATCACGCATCGTTGGTGTCCGCCTTTCGTATAGCTTGTCTCTCTCGTCTCCGTCGGTGGAACGTGCCGTTCAGCACGGCGGCGCCCACCAGATATAGTCCCTCATAGACGGTGGCACGGATCACCGGCGTATACACGCCGAAGTCCGCCAGCTCAAACGCCGCCGCCATAGCCCGCACCGAGCCGTCCAGCGTGGCAGCAAACTGCTGCCGTCCCTCCGCTGTCAGCGCGCCGTTCTCCAAGGGAAAGCGCAGCGTCAGCGGGTTGTAGCTGCCGGTGCGCAGGTCGTCCGCCAGGTCGTCCGCCGCGTCCACCAGATAGACCCAGCGACCCAGATGGTACAGGAGCTGCTCCGTTACACGGTGCTTCACCGGGTCTGCGATGTGCTGGGCGGCGCCGGCCAGCAGCGCCGCAAACGTATCCGCCGGCCGATCCAGAGACGGGCATTTTTCCTTTTCCAGCGCCGCCAGCGCCGTCAGGTGCCGCTGTGTCTCTTTGTCAAAATCCGGCTGCCGCTTCTGCGCCTTGTGATAGGCCCGACGCAGCAGCAGCGCGGCCGCCCTGTACTTCAGTCCCTTGAAAAAGCCGTGGTCGGCGATGCCGTCTTGGATCTGCCACCATGTCAGGATCACGCTCATATCGGCTGCCACATCCATAGCGGCGTCACCGCAGGCACACCGCCGCTTCCGGATGGGGTGGACGGCGCACCGCTTTTCGCAGGTACCGCCGCCCTCCGACAGGAGCATGGTCAGAAACGTCAGGTCGTAGTTGAGGATCATCCGTCCCGCCGCGCCGTACCGCTTACCCAGCGTGTGGCACAGGCCGCAGTAGGCGGCTTGGAACGTCTGCCGTTCCTCCTCCGTCAGCCGGTCATTCGAGGGCCGTACATATCCGAACATCCGTCAGAACAGCCGCAGGATGGTGTAGGTCAGGCTCTCGTTTTTCCTTGCATGGCGGTCATAGAACACGCTGGGCAGGAAGAACAGAGCCGCCGCCGCCAGCGCCGTGACGTAGCGCCAGTTCTCCGTCATCAGCCCCTCTGTCAGGAAGTATCCCAGCAGGAAGCCCACCACGGGCAGTAAATACACCAGTGCCACCACCCCCAGCAGCTTTTTGGTGCTGCTCTCCACCACGACCTTATCGCCTGGCCGGGCGTCGGCGTTATTCTTTGCCCGGGCGCGGATAGCCGCGCCCGTCATGCCGCATCCGGCGCATTCCTCGCAATCGTGTCCGCAGGCGGACTTACGGGGTACGGAGATCTCCGCATACCCACCGGGCAGCAGCTTTTCCACTGTTGCGATCTGTGTCATTCTTTACCTCCATGCCAGCCTCACGGTTTCTTCACCGGCTGGCTGTCTGTATCCGCAGGCGGCTCCGGCGCCACGTCGGTGATATACACCGTCACCTCGTAGCTGCCCTTCACCGTCACATCCTTATAGCCGCTGACCGTCACCGTTACCGGTACACGGTAGCTGCCCGTTTCCGTTACGTCGCTGAGATCCGCCGTGGCCGTCAGCGCGGAGGCGTCCAGCTTCTCCAGCTCCTCGCTGAGACCCCACAGCCGCACATCCAGCTGCTCGGTGATCTCCGCGTACAGGCCGTCCGGCACATTGGCGTAGCTGAAGCTGTTCACCGTGACGGTCTTTTCCTCGATGCCCTCCATGGAGATCTCCACGGTGGCTACCTCGTTGCTGTTGGCCAGCCAGGTGCCGTCCGGCGCCGTGACCACATAGCTGTTCTGCTGCCAGAGCTCAAGATCCTCGATATACAGGGTGGCCAGCACGATCTCGTTGATATTCTCCAGCACATCCGCCTCACCGATGAGCCGCACACTGGTGGGCGTAACGGTGGTCTTGATGCTCTGTGCGGCTGCGCCCGGCACCCCGGACAGCTTCACTGCCAGACTGACCTCCTTGGTGGTCAGCACAGGCACCTTGACCTGGATCAGACTGGCGTTGGTGCGGATGTTGCTGTTATCCACAGGGTTGTCGTCATTGTCGTAGAGCTGCACGCTCTCGGTCTTGATGATCGACCTCGTCGCGTCGGTGATATCCACCGTCAGCTTGGCATAGGCCACATTCAACAGGTCATCCCGCTGACCGCGCAGCACCAGCTTGACGGGGTCAAGCACCAGATCACCGGTAAAGTAGCCCTCGGCCACCTCGCCGGTCACCGTGCAGTCTACCGGCACCTCCTTGGTGTACAGCTCGCCCACCGTGACGGTCACCTTATACTTGCTGGCCCAGTCCACCGACAGGGCGGAGGCCTGTACGCCGTCGGGATAGACCACATCCCACCGCAAGGTGTGGACGCCCACGGAATCGATGCCGGACGTGCTGGCCACCAGCCGCACAGTGTCCTTGCCGATCTTGACAAGCTCCCGCTTGGGGCCCTTGATGGTCAGATCCACCGTGGTATCGTAGCCGGACAGAAGCATCAGGTTCTTGTCCGCCAGTGTAGTAGACTCGCCGGAAAACTCCACCGGGATATCGCGGATGGTCTTCGTGCGGTCAGGCGCTTTCTCCACGTCCACATAGACCCACACGGCGATGGCAACCAGAATGGAGATGATGACCTGCAGCGCTTTCTTCTGGCTGAAGCCGGTCTTCTCATTGTTCTGTTCCATTGTCGCCCTCCTTCCTGCGCAGACCCAGCACCTCCGTCAGACTGCGGCGCGGCTTGTCCTCCGGTTCCTCCGGCTGCGGCATCAGCTCGTTACGCAGCAGCTTGGACAGTGTCTCCGGCATCAGGTGGCGCTTGAGCATACCGCCCACCGCCACGGAGATGGAGCCTGTCTCCTCCGACACGATGACCACCACGGCGTCGGAGTTCTCACTCATACCGATGCCCGCCCGGTGCCGCATTCCCAGATCGCGGCTGAGGTTCACGTTCTTGGACAGCGGCAGCATACAGCCCGCGCCCAGAATCCGTCCGTGCCGGATGATGACGGCACCGTCATGCATGGGGGCCTTCACGAAGAAGATGTTCTTCAGCAGCTCGGAGGACACGGCGGCGTCCAGCGTTGTGCCGCTGCGCACCATATCGTCCAGCAGGATGTGCCGCTCGAACACGATGAGCACGCCCGTCTTGGTCTTGGACATCTCGCTGCAGGCGATGACCGTCTGGTCGATGGCCTTTTCCAGCTCCGTCTGCTGCTGCGCCGGTGTAAACGCCCGCAGCAGCCGGATATTCCGGCTGCCCAGCTTTTCCAGGATCTGGCGGATCTCCGGCTGGAACAGGATGATGAGGGCCAGAATGCCCACCTGCACCATGTTGCCCAGAATATAGGCGATGCCGTTCAGGTGGAAGATCTCCGACAGCCACAGCGCCAGCAGGAAGATCACCACGCCCTTGAGGATGTTCTCCGCACGGGTGCTCCTCACCAGATCCAGCAGCTTATAGACGAGAAACGCGATGATGATCACGTCCAGAATGTCCGTAAACCGCACCAGTAATAAGTAATTCCCAATCTTTTCTAAAAATGCCAGCACTGTCTCCATACCGTCAACCTTCCTGTATCAGACAAAAACTTCGCATAAAAATAGATGCTACCATTATATAAAAAATATTGGGAAAATGCAACAAAAAAATATTGGTGAAACCTTGCAATTTAACGAACCGCCCGCCGCAGTATGGCGGCAAAGCGCGCCGCCTCGCAGGGCGTGTTGAAAGCGGACATACTCAGTCGGATGGTGCCGGTTTCCAGCGTCCCCGCCGTGCGGTGTGCAAGGGGCGCACAGTGCAGACCTGCCCGCACGGCGGCTCCCTGCGCCGCCAGACGCTCCCCCAGCTCCTCGCAGTCCCAGCCGTCGACGCGGAAGCTGAGAACGCCCGTTTGATGGGCAAAGTCCCTGTCCCGGAACAGCTCTACGCCGTTGATCTCCTCCAGCAGCTCCGCCATGTGCATGGCAAGATGCCTCTCGTGATCGGCGATGCGCCGGATCCCCGTCTCCCGGACGAAGCGCAGTCCCTCTAATAAGCCGGCGATACCGGGCATATTGTGAGTCCCCGCCTCCAGCCGGTCGGGCAGCGCCTCCGGCATATGCTGCAAAAGGGACTGGGAACCGGTGCCGCCCTCCAGCAGCGGCACGGCCTCACCGTCGCCGCAGAGCAGCAGACCCGTCCCCTGTGGGCCGTACAGCCCCTTGTGTCCCGGCATGGCGATAAACGCCGCCCCCAAATCACGCAGGGAGATGGGCAGCATCCCCGCCGACTGGGAAGCGTCCAGCACAAAGGGGACGCCTCGTTTTCGACAGGCTGCGGCGATGCCCTCTACCGGCAGACGGTAGCCGAACACGTTGGATACATGGGTGCAGACCACCGCGTCCGCACCGGCGTCCAGCGCCTGCTCAAACTCCGCCAGCATCGCCTCCGGCCGGAACAACGACGTATCTACCACTGTCAACTCCACATCGGGGATGCCGTGGAGCGGTCTTGTCACCGCGTTGTGTTCATACCCGGAGATGACGACCCGGCTCCCCGGCTTTACCAGCGTTTTGATGGCGATGTTCAGCCCGTGGGTGGCGTTGGCGGTGAACACCACTCTTGCCGGGTCGTCCACGCCGAACAACTCCGCCGCCAGACTGCGGCACTGAAAATCCGTCTCCTCCGCCAAACGCGTGGCGGGATAGCTGCCCCGCCCCGGCGAGCTCATGGCCGCCACCGCATCGTACATCGCACGGCGCACACGCTCCGGCTTTTGCAGCGTTGTCGCACCGGCGTCCAGATAGATCATACCTCCACCTCACTATATCCATTCCCCTGTCGCCGAAACACGCGCAGGGGTGCAAATCCAAGACCGCGCAGCAATTCCGCTGCCTCCTCCGCCGCCCGGCGACCCTGCATACGCAGCACATAGCCGCAGCCGCTGCCGCTCAGTCCTACCGGCGAACGGCCCATGGCAGCGTGATATCCGTTCTGTGCCAATACCTGCATCATGCGCTGGGCGTGCGTGACGGAACGGGCGGTCAGCAGATATTCCTCCATATCGCACCTCCTCACACGCCATTTTATGCACCCCTCGACGGCAGCGTGAAGGGCGGAGCCATCCCGTTCGGATAGCCCCGCCCTGTATCGTATGCTCGTTTATTCTCTGCTTAACAGCGCCACGGCGTGGCAGGCCATGCCCTCCTCCGCGCCGGTAAAGCCCAGATGCTCCTCGGTGGTGGCCTTAACGGACACCTGCGAGGCGTTCACCCCCATGGCAGCCGCCAGCTTTTGCCGCATCTCCGGGATGTAGGGCGCCAGCTTGGGCGCCTGCGCCAGCACGGTGGCGTCCACATTGCCGATCTCCCAGCCGTTTTCCGCCAGATGCGCCGTCACCTGCTCCAGAAGGCGCAGACTGTCCGCACCCCGCCAGCGCTCGTCGCTGTCGGGAAACAGCCCGCCGATGTCGCCCAGCGCCGCCGCACCCAGCAGGGCGTCCATCACCGCGTGGGCCAGCACATCCGCGTCGGAATGTCCCAGCAATCCCCGCTCATAGGGAATATGGACGCCGCCCAATATCAGAGGCCGCCCCCCTGTCAGGCGGTGTACGTCGTACCCGTGTCCGATCCGTATACCGATCATTGGTTCTCCCCTCTCCGGCGCAGGAACGCCTCCGCGACGGCCAGATCCTCCGGCGTGGTGATCTTGATATTCTCCCGCCAACCCGGTGTCAAGTAGACCTCCTTGCCAAGCCGCTCCACAGCAGAGCAATCGTCTGTGATAGGTGCCTCCGCGTCGATGGCGGATTGCAGCGCCGCCTTCAGGATGCTGGCCTGAAATACCTGCGGCGTCTGCACGGTGAACAGTGTGCTGCGATCCGGTGTGGACAGCACCAGACCCGACAGATCCGCCACCTTCACCGTGTCCGTCACCGGCAGCGCAGGCGCCACCGCATAGGTGCGCTGCCCCAGTCGGATCATCTCATCCACCTGCTCCGGCAGAATCAGCGGTCGCGCCCCGTCGTGGATCGCCAGATACTCCGTGTCCTCGCTTGTCTCCAGTGCTGCCAGCAGCACCGACTCGGCGCGGTTGGCACCGCCCTCCACCACCCGGATGGGCTTGCGGATACCGGTGCGGCTGACCAGCGCCGCCACCTCCTCCAGCTTCTCCGGCTGGACAGCCACCACGATCTCGTCCACCAGTACGGCCCGATCCAGCGCGGTCAGTGTCCGCGCCAGCACCGGCACGCCGCACAGCTGGGAAAACATCTTGTCCTCGCCGCCCATGCGGGCGGACTTTCCCGCCGCCGGCACGATGGCCGCGCAGTGGGGATGCACCTTTCCCTTGACGCTTTTCCGCATCCTCGCAAACAGCTTTCCCATAGGCGCTCGCTCCTGTCCTTTTCGTTTTATTCTCATCAGTATACCGCATTTCTGCGGCTTTTACAAGGACAATTCCCACCGTCTGCCCGTAAAGGGAATTTCCTTGCCACCCCAATATGGTGCAAAAGGAGGGTCGCACAGCGACCCTCCTCCGTTCATCTTCTGTTGTGGGGATACCAGATCTTCTGCTGCTCCGCCGCACGGATCAGCTCCTCCCGGAAGTCGGGATGGGCGATGGAGATCAGCTTCTCCGCCCGCTCCCAGACGCTCAGCCCCTTGAGACAGACGCAGCCGTACTCCGTCACCACATACATGGTGTTCACACGGGTATCCGTTACCACGGAGCCGGGCTGGAGCGTGGGACGGATGCGGGATTTCATGGAGCCGTCCTTATCCTTGAAGGTGGAGGACAGGCAGATGAAGCTCTTGCCGCCCTTGGACAGATACGCGCCCAGCACAAAGTCCTGCTGACCGCCGGCGCCGCTGATCTGCTTGATGCCCGCCGTCTCGCCGTTGACCTGCCCATACAGATCCACGTCCACGGCGTTGTTGATGGAAACAAAGTTGTCGATGGACGCGATGGTGCGGATGTCGTTGGTGTAGCTGATAGGCGCGGCCATACAGGCGGGGTTGTCATCCAGATAGTCGTAGAGTTTCTGGGTACCGGCGGCGAAGGCGAAGACCTGACGGCCCCGGTCAATGTTCTTCCGGGCGCAGGTGACCTTCCCCGCCATGGCCAGATCCACATAGGCGTCCACGTACATCTCCGTATGCACGCCCAGATCCTTCAGATCAGACTCGCAGAGCATGGCGCCCACAGTGTTGGGCATACCGCCGATACCAAGCTGGAGACAGGCACCGTCAGGGATCTGCTCCACGATGAGCTGCGCCACCGCCCTATCCACCTCCGTGGCTGCACCGGAGGGCAGGATGCCCATGGGGTCGTTGCGGCCCTCCACCACCATATCCACCTCGCTGATGTGGATGCAGTTGTCAAAGCCGCCCAGACAGCGGGGCATATTCTCGTTGACCTCTACGATGACCACCTTGGACATCTGACACACTGCCTTCAGGTGGGATGCGGACAGGCCGAAATTGAAGTAGCCGTGCTTATCCATGGGTGCGACCTGGAACATGGCCACATCCGGCGGCGTGATATGGTCGTAGTAGTAGCGGGGCAGCTCGGAATAGCGCATCGGCTCGTGGAAGCACGCGCCGCTGGCGATATGGTGACGCTCCACGCCGCTCATGTGGTGGGAGTTATAGATGATATGATGCACCGGATCCTCAATATCGAAGATCGCCGGCTTCCACAGACTGATGCCGCCCCGGACCTTCACATCCTCCAGCTCCGGTGCGCGGCGAGCCAGCGCCTCGTCCAGCACACGGGGGTGGATGGCGCAAAATCCGTAGTCCACCCAGTCGCCGGACTTGATGACCTTGACCGCCTCATCCGCGGTGGTCAGCTTCTGGCGGTACATTTCGCGATAATCTGCAAATGACATAGTGCAGTGCCTCACTTTCCCTTTAATCTCCAATTGTTAATTTTACCACAAAGGAACAAAAAGTGAAATTGGAGAATCTTCCAATTATTGCCTCCCACAATTGTGCAAACTTTAACAAGCATAACGCATAAAAGCAACGGTGCTGTGCAGCACCGTTGCTTTCATCATGTCTTTAGATGGGGAAATTACTCGTCGTCGCCCTCGTCCTCGGCGGAGGGAGCCAGCAGCGCACGGATGGACAGGGAGATCTTCTGCTTTTCCTCGTCGATGGCCGTGATCTTGGCGTCCACGATGTCGCCCTCAGCCAGCACGTCGCCGGGCTTCTCGATGCGGCGATCCGCGATCTGGGAGATGTGGATCAGACCGTCCACACCGGGCACGACCTCAGCGAAAGCGCCGAAGGTCATCAGCTTGACGATGCGGACACTGGCCACGTCGCCCACATGATAGGTCTCCATGAACTTATCCCAGGGATTGCAGGAACGATCCTTCACGCCCAGAGAGATCTTGCGCTTCTCGGGATCGAAGGAGATGACATACACATCCAGCGTGTCGCCCACGGAAACCACCTCAGCGGGGTTCTTGATGCGGGACCAGGACAGCTCGGAGATATGTACCATACCGTCCACGCCGCCGATATCCACGAACACACCGTAGGAGGTCATGGACTTGACCGTACCGGTGTAGTGCTTGCCGACCTCAATGTTCTCCCAGATCTCAGCCTGTGCAGCCTGACGGGCCTCATAGGTCACGGCCTTGATGGAGCCGACCACGCGGCGGCGGGCGCGGTTGACCTCGGTGATGCGCAGGGAGACGGTCTGGCCGATCATGGCGCTCAGCTCAGCGCCGCGGGGCTGACCGGACTGGGAAGCGGGCACGAACACGCGCACGCCCTTGACGTTGACGACGATGCCGCCCTTGTTCTCCTCGGTGACCTTGCCCTCCAGAGTGGTCTTCTCCTCGCGGGCCTTCTCGATGTCCTCCCAGACCTTGACAGCGTCCAGACGCTTCTTGGACAGCATGGCATAGCCCTCCACGTCGTTGACGCGGATGATGTAGGTCTCGATCTCGTCGCCGACCTTCACCACATCCTCAGGCTTCACGTTGGGATCGGCGGACAGCTCGTTGATGGAAATATAACCTGCCTGCTTGCAGCCCAGATCGACCTGTACCTCGGTGGGGCCAACGGCAGTCACGATACCGGTTACCTTCTCTCCTGTATTCAAAGTCTTAAAAGATTTTTCCAGCATTTCCTCGAAGCTCTCTTCGGTAGCTTCCATGTTCTTGATCTCGTCGCTCATTCTTGCATATACCTCCTTAATGATGCCCGCAGGCGTGGACGCGCCGGCTGTAAGCCCCGCCACAGAACATCCGTTAAGAAAGTCACCCTTGAGCTCATTCACCCGTTCGACCTGATAGACGACGGGGCATCTCGCGCTGCAAATCTCCGTTAAATGTTTGGTGTTGGCACTCTTACGATCTCCGACCACGACCATCACGTCCGACATGGCGGCAATTTCCGCCGCTTCCGACTGACGCTTATGCGTAGCATCACATATTGTATCAGAGATTTTCACATTTGTACACTGTTTTTTTAAAATTTTTACGCAGTCTTCCCAGAGAGTGCGGATATAGGTGGTCTGCGCTACTGCCATCAGGGGCATCGTGCGCCGCGCAGGATCCTCCGCCAGCCACGCTTCCAGTGCCGCCGGGCCGTCCACAATGACGGAATCCTCTGACCAGCTGGCTGCGCCCAGCACCTCCGGATGGTGCTGCTCCCCAATGATGAGAGGGGTACGCCCCTCCTCCCCGGCGCCTGCCACCAGCCGCTGGATACGCCGCACATTGGGGCAGGTGGCATCCACCACCTCCGCGCCCAGCGCCTCCAGCTGCTGATAGACCTGCCGCGTCTCGCCGTGGGAGCGGATGATGACCGTCTCCCCCGGCCGCACCTGCGATACATCGTCCACCTGCCGGGCGCCCAGCGCCTCCAGGTCCTGCACCACATGAGCGTTGTGGATGATGCTGCCCAGCATAACGCAGCTTCCCTTTTCGCGGGCGGTCTGCTCCGCCAGCTTCACCGCACGCTCCACGCCGTAGCAGAATCCGGCGGACTTTGCCAAGATCACAGGCATGACACACCACCCAGCTCATAGGCGCGGCGCATGACCTCGTCCGTGTTGGCCTGATACTCCTCCGCCGTTCCCTTGCGGCCCGTATAGGTAGGCGTAAAGGGCTTGCCGAAGATGATGACCGTCTTGCGGAACAGGCGCTTGGCCGTGCCGATAAACACCGGTACCATCTTCACCCCGGCGCGGATGGCCATCATCCCGGCGCCGCTCTTGGGCGTCACCTGCCCCGGCTTTTTCACCCGCGTTCCCTCCGGGAAGATCAGCAGGTTCCAGTCGTCCCGCAGGCTGGAGATGGCGGTCTTCACCGCACCGATATCGCTGTTGCCCCGATCCACCGGGAAGACCCCCATGTTCCGCAGGAACCAGCGCACCAGCGGGATGGAAAACAGCTGCTTCTTCGCCATGATCCGCAGGTTGAAGCTCTGGGGCATGGCCAGCACCAGCAGGATGGGGTCCCACGCGCTGGAGTGGTTGGCGCACAGGATCGCCGCCTCGTCCTCCAGATTCTCCGTACCCCGCAGCTCCACCGGCAGGAAAAACAGCACGATGGGGCGCAGGATGCGCCACGCTCTGGCATAGAACTTGTTCCTCAATTCGTTACACTCCCCCGTATCACGTCCAGCAGCAGTGCAAGGCTGGCGTCAAAATCCATGGAGCTGGTGTCCACCATAATGGCGTCGTCCGCCGCCCGCAGGGGCGCCGCGGCGCGGTGTGTGTCGTTGTAGTCCCGCTCCACCATCTCCCGCAGCACCTCCTCGTAGGGCTTGGGCGTGCCGCGCTGCTGCAGCTCCAGCTCGCGGCGCTTGGCCCGCACCTCCACGTCGGCGTAGAGGAAGATCTTTACATCCGCATCGGGCAGCACCACCGTGCCGATGTCGCGGCCGTCCATAATAACACTGCGCTCCCGCGCCAGAGAGCGCTGCATCTCCATCAGGAAATCCCGCACGCCCTGAATGGCGGACACGGCGGAGGCGTACATGGAGATCTCCGGCAGACGGATATCCGCCGTCACGTCCTCACCGTTCAGGAGCATCCGCTGCATCCCATCATCATCGTGATCCATGCCGATGCGGATATCCGGCAGCGCGGCCAGCACCGCCGCCGTGTCCTTGGGGTCGATGCCGCGGCGCTGTACATATAGACCAATGGTGCGGTAGATGGCGCCGGTATCCACATACAGGATACCCAGCCGCTCCGCCGCCGCCCTCGCCAGCGTGCTCTTACCTGCGCCGGAGGGCCCGTCAATGGCCACGGCGTATTGTTTTTTATTCATCATTCCATCCTCATTTCTCTGCGGCGGAAAGGCCCGCCAGATATCCGGTCGCCCACGCGATCTGGAGGTTGAAGCCGCCGGTGTAGGCGTCCACATCCAGTACCTCGCCGGCAAAGTACAGCCCCTCCACCAGCTTGGACGCCATGGTGTTGGGTACGACCTCTCCCACCTTTATACCGCCGGCGGTGACAATGGCCTCCGCCACCGGGCGCGGCCCGGTGAGAGACACCGTAAAATGCTTCAGCTCCTGTACCAGTCGGCGGCGCTGCTCTTTTGTCAGGCTGTTGGCCTTCTCCCCATCCGGCAGCGCCAGACGGCGCAGCAGCACCGGCACCATGCTCCGGTGTACCAGTCCCGACAGGATATTGGCCATATCCCGGTTGGGGTTCTCCCCGACATCCCGCAGGATGCGGGCGTCCAGCTTCTGCTCGTCCAGCGCCGGCTTCAGGTCGATGGACAGGGTATACGTCTCCTTATCCCAACGGCGCAGATGGGCGCTGGCGGACAGCATCAGCGGCCCCGACACGCCGAAGTGGGTGAACAGCATCTCGCCCAGTTCCTCATATACCAGCCTGTTCTTTTTGTTGTACGCCCTCAGAGTGACATTTTTAAGCGAAAGCCCAGCCAATTTCCCCGGCCACTCTTCTACCGTAGCCAGCGGTATGAGGGACGGGCGTATATCCGTCACGGTATGGCCAAGCTTTTGGGCGAAGGTATAGCCTGCGCCGGTCGAGCCCGTCGTTGGGTAGCTCGCGCCTCCGGTACAGAGTATCACCGCATCATATTCCTCCCGGCAGCCGTTTACCGTAAGCTCAAAGCCGCTGCCGGCCTTTCGTATGCCGGATACCTCGGTATTGAGCCGGAGCTTTGCTCCGCTGCTGTTCAAATGCCGCGTAAGCGCCTTTATAACGTCGCTGGACTTGTCCGATGCGGGAAAGACGCGCTTACCCCTTTCTGTCTTAGTAGGCACGCCGTTTGCATTTATGAGCTCCACTATGTCGGTATTGGAAAAGCCGTACAGCGCACTGTACAGGAACTTGGGATTCCTCGGTATATTGGCAAAAAAGTCATCGGTATCACAGGCATTGGTTATGTTGCAGCGCCCCTTGCCCGTAAGAAACAGCTTCTTGCCCAGCTTTTCGTTTTTTTCAAGCAACACTGAATCATGGCCGCAGCCCGCTGCCGCTGCTGCCGCCATTATTCCTGCCGGGCCGCCGCCTATTACAGCTGCCCTGCTCATTCGTTATCCCTATCGTCTGTATTGGACGCTATATACACCTTGTGGCTCTTCCATATGCCTTCTAGCTGATCCAATCTCTCGTACACCTCGTCCTTCCTGCGAAGGCCCGCACCCACTATAAGGGCATTGATAAGGCTCAAGGGGGCAGCCAGAGAATCGGCAAAGGAAGCCATATCGGATTTGGCCAGCAGCACCACATGCCCCAGCTGACCGATGGGGGAATCCATCTTATCCGTCAGGGCTATGATAAAAGTGCCCTTTTCCCGGGCAAAGCGAATGGCTTCCGCCGTACGGGTGGAGTATCGTGGAAAGCTGATGCAAAAGAGCACATCGTGCTGATCCATGCGTACCATAGCCTCCTGCAGATCCTCCTGCCGGCCGGAAAGGTTTACCACGTTCCCACAGATATAATCCAGATAATAGGACAAAAACTCCGCCAGAGGCATGGCCGAGCGAAGACCCAGTACATACACGCGTCTGGCCTCCAGCAAAGCGGTAACAGCCCGGTCAAACTGCCCCTCATCCACCATCTCCATGGTGGCCCGGATGGAGTTGATATCCGTGGTCAGTACCCGCTTGAATACATCCTCCTGAGGGATGCCCGAAGCCAGCTGAGCCCGCTGTACGCTGGTGAGCTTCCCCAGCACCAGTTCCTGCATACGATCCTGAAGCTCCGGATACCCGGTAAGCCCCAGTGCATAGGCAAAGCGCACCACTGTACTTTCGGATACATGGGCGGCTTCCCCCAGCTTGGCGGCGGTCATAAAGGCCGCCTGCTCATAATGATCCGTAATAA
>OQWM01001141.1_pt1 | contig 18248 bp, 18 predicted proteins | sample 1691531 | NCBI WGS metagenome assembly OQWM01 (sample SAMN03418257, study PRJEB22391) | human gut metagenome | biome: human-gut; feature: organic feature; material: feces | host: Homo sapiens | place: Tanzania | collected 2013-01
TGTTGATTTTATTTGCGTTGGTGTTATCCACAACCTTACGGTGCGGCCCAAACCTTTGCGGCGGCATCCACGGGAACCGCCATAGCCTCCCTGAGCGGTGCTGCCGCAACCAACGCGACCCTAGCCTTCTTTGGCGGCGGTTCCCTGGCCGCCGGAGGCCTGGGAATGGCAGGGGGCATGATGGTCCTGGGCGGCCTGGTCGCCGGGCCCGCGCTATTGGTCATGGGCCTGATCACCGGCGCAAAATCCCAGGAAAAACTGGACCAGGCCCTGATCAACAAAGCCCAGGCAGAGGAAATCATGGAGGCCCTGAATACCGCCTCGGACCAGTGTTCCGCCATCCGCAGACGTGCTTACCTGTTTTATAGCCTCTTGGCCAATCTGGATACGTATCTGCTGCCTTTGGTCTGGCAGATGGAGGACATTATTGCCAAAGAAGGAACGGACTATCGGACCTATTCCCCGGAATCCAAAAAGGTCATTATGGCCGCAGCCAGCAATGCGGGCTCCGTAAAAGCCGTTCTGGATGTACCGATCCTGACGGACGAAGGAGCACTGACGGAAAAGTCCGGAGAAATCGTGGAGAAAATCGGAAAACTCTTGTACAAGTAAACGAAGACGGCTGCCTTGGGGCAGCCGGGGGAGCGAAGAAAATGGACAGATATCAACAAAAAGACTGCCTGGAATCCGATTGGAAAAAGTTTCGCAAAAAGGTTCCGGAGTGGCAGGAAGCCTATATGCAAAAGCTGACGGAAGAATACAAGAGCATCCTGGATTCTGACAAGGCCCCTTCCGAAAAATTCTGGGCCTTGGAAAAGAGCATCGCCCGGGAAAAACAGTGTCCCGGGGTTGTGGCGGATATGCGCCGGAGCCGGATGCGGGAAAACATTGCGGCGCTGCTGCAATGCGGGGCGATCACAAGAAGTGACCTGGAGGATTTCAGCCGGGAATTGCAAGATGAAATGGATTTGTTTCTGAAGGTTCTCGGCGGCACCTGATAGCAGACGTTGCTTACACTCTGGCAGGAGGGGCAGAATCTTCCCGCTGCCAATGCCTTCGAAACTTTCACCCTAGAGAACGTATGCGCACCAGGCGCATGCGAACGACAGCCCCGGCAAGTTTTCCTTGCCGGGGCTGTTTTTACGAATACACACTGCGTCAGGGCAGGATTTTTAGCTATGCCTCGTCCCCGTCATCCCAGGGCGGATACTGATCCGGCGCTGTTCCAACGGATTCAATCAGGGCCGGAATATCTGTATCCTCCTCCAGTTCCTGCAGCACCTTGCACTGAAAACACCATTCGTCTCCAAAATCATACTGGAATTTGAATTTATTCCCCTTTTTTAACCGCAGCTGACCCAGGGTCACATCGCACCCGGAAGGGCCTTCCATGTATAGCGCATCAGATGAATAGGCATCGACTTTGCTCCGATACCGGTCATTCATATAGAACACATAGCAATGGTCATCGTCAAAATCAAAGGCGTCCAGAATCGCCGTATGCAATGTGATCAGGGTCGCCTGTTTTCCAATACGAATATGCCGGTAGCAGTCGGGTGCCCACGCCGCCTGGATCACATAGCTTTTTACCGCCTCCCAATTTTTCTTTCTGGCCGGTTTCCATTCCTTTTTCGGTTCCAAAGAGCAGCAAATCTCATTCTTTTCCTTTGCGCTCGTATACTTGCGCTTGAGTCCTTCTCTGGAATAGCCTCCCAAATAGCCGGGGTAGGCCAGCTCCATTCCATCCGAAATAATGCTGCCCCGGAAGGGGATCAGCGTGGCCTCCACCAGCATGGGCTCCGTTCCCAGCAGCTCCTCCCATGTGCAAACGTAACTTTTTACCATGTACACCTTATAATCGTCCTGCGAAATGAACACAGAGCCCTGCTTCAGATGCCGTTCCAGAAGGAAAGTGCCGATTTTGCGCTGTTTCCAGCCCGCAATGATCTGCGCGTATTCATCCGGCAGTTCCGTTTCAGACAGGTATATGTCTATGATCCTGGTGTGTGCCCATAAGTAGTCCGCGACCACTTTTTGGGCCGATTGGTCAACATCTTCGTCGATCGTTTCAAATTCAGGGCATATTCGGTATTCTTTATTCACGAAATCCAAAAGCGGGAAGAACAACTGATAAAAAAGCTCCGCATCCTGATCTTCTAACATTCTGTTTCCTCCTTGATCCGCATCTGAAACCCGGCCAAAGCCCTTCATTTCCTCGATTTCATCATACCACGATTTTGCAGGGATTGCAAGAACGTTCCTGCCCGAGATCATGGGCCCTGGGGCAGGGCGCTCTAAACGAAACGTTTATAAACCCATGTCACGACCCCTTATCTCAATAAAACATCCGTTTTATTGGACAAGTAGTGCAATATAATGAAATCAGGTAATCAGAGATATACATCCGATGCACATGCTCTTTCCGCGGTGAAACGCTCCATGGCAGCCAGAGCCCAATTGCAAAGCATCACCACATATGGTATGATCAAATAAAGTTGTTGCAAAAGCATTGTACATTTCGCCAACGGTTTGTTGTTGAATATCGATTTCACAGATAAAGGAGGTTTCCCCATGGATCACGAGGCGTCTGTTCAATCGCAAATTTACTATTCAAAATCCGCAAATCTCCATCACGAGCGAATTACAGCCATGAAGCATCTAAAGGAAGTAAGTGCTCTTTCGTCCGTCTTTGGTTCTGAGATCGGCATGCCGAACAGTGCCAGAATCGCGGGGCTGTTCCACGATTTTGGAAAATACAGTCCGGCCTTTCAGGGAGTTCTGGACGGTACCGTGCAGCATGTGGATCACGCCTTTGCCGGTGCCGTGATGGTATACCTTCTCAAGGCCCAAAAAAGCAGGGCCTTGCTCAAAAAATACACCCCCATTATAGAGGCAATTCAGGGACATCACGATGGGTTGGTATCCGTGGAGGGGATGGAAGAGGCGTTGAAAGCGGCCTATCCGGATGCGCAATTTGATCGGTGTCCCAGCGGCAAGACTCCTTCCTTGTGTGGAGAAAGGGCTTTCCTTTGTGCCTGGGATGCCTTCAAAAAGGATTTCCCGGATTTTTCTTTTCCGAAAGCCGAAAACCGAGAAGGCTCCCCTTTGGCTCCCATTGCCGATATGCTGGATACCCGGATGCTGTTTTCCTGTCTGGTAGACGCAGATTACAGCATTTCCGCTTCAGACGATGATCCTTCCTATCTGCAAAAGAACAGTCGGCCGCCACTGGATGCGGAACATATGCTTCAAAACCTGGAAAGACATTGCCAGGAATTGCGGAAAAATTCTACAGCGGATGCCGCGCTGAACCGGATTCGGAATCAGGTTTACGAGGAATGCGGCAACGCAGGACGTCTGCCTATGGGATTATTCACACTGACCGCCCCCACCGGTGTGGGCAAGACCCTATCCATGCTGCATTTTGCGCTGCAGCACTGTAAAACCCATGATCTGAATCGAATCATCATTGCACTTCCCTTCCTGACACTGGCAGAACAAACAGAAAAGGAGTATCGTAAGATTTTCCCGGAAGTGGTTGTTGACCACAGTCAAAGCAATTTGCCGGAGGACCTTCGTGAGCTTGCGGCCCGCTGGGATGCCCCCGTCATCATAACGACCTCCGTGCGCCTTTTTGAGAGCCTGTTTTCCGACAACCCCAGAGATTGCCGGAAACTGCACAATTTGGCCGGGAGTGTGATTTTATTTGATGAAGCCCAAAGCCTTCCGTCGGAGTTGGCTGGCGCAACGGTACAGGCCGTTCAGGCCCTGTGCAAAAAATATCACTGCTCCATGGTCTTTTCTACCGCAACCCAGCCGGATTTCGGTTCCGTAAACGGCATCACCTGGAAGCCAACCGAGATTCTTCCTCAGAACGGCGCATTGTTTCAAAAAATGCGCAGAGTCCTTACCCTTTGGCGTAAGGACCTGCCGCTTTCCGTCGTTGCCGAGGAACTGTCTGCGGAGATGAACGGCTGCTGCATCGTCAATCTGCGCCGTCACGCCAGAAATCTGTTTGCGTTGCTGAAAGAGGAAGGGGCAGCAGCGGACGGGCTGTTTCTGCTGACTACGGACTTGTGCCCGGCCCACCGTCTGGCGGTGGTTGAAGAAATCAAACGCCGCCAAAAGCAAGGACTTCCCTGCCTTGTGGTCGCCACCCAGTGCATTGAAGCCGGTGTAGACCTGGATTTCGATGTCATGTATCGGGCACTTGCGCCTATGGAATCCATCATTCAGGCTGCGGGGCGGTGCAATCGAAACGGCAGGCTGCCAAAGGGTGGCCGCGTCCTGATTTTTGAGCCCCGGGAAGAGGGCAGGCTCTATCCCGGTGATAGCTACAGCCGGGCCGCCGGAATCGTTAAAAACCTGTGGGCGGCGTGCAGTCAGCCGGATTTGAGTGACTTGCAGGTCGTTTCAGATTACTACCATCGTTTCTTTACACAGAGCAAGCAGAATCCAAAATTGGAAACGGCGCTACAACAGAAAGACTATCCCCAGACCGCAAAAGAATACCGCCTGATCAAAGAGAATGGCGTTCGGCTGATCGTCCCCTGGAAGGGGGCGCGGAAGCTCTTCGATCAAATCCAAACAGCCGTCGAGGATGGGACCATCCAGGCTGTCCATCTCCATGAAGCCGCCCCGATCACCGTCTCCTGCTTTGACGAAGAGGATGTCCGAGCATGCGCCACACCGCTCACCATACGAAAAGGTCGGAAAGTCACTGAAACAGGATATTTTATCCTGAATACCGGCTTTGAATCCCGCTATGACCCGGTGAGGGGGTTCCTCCCCAATGACAGTATGCACGAAAACCTCATGCCCTGATTGTTAATACCGCTGAACTTTTCAAAATACACAACACATTCATTGACAGAAGTCGCTCTTTTCTTTATAATTAACTTGACACCAAGTTTTTGGTGAGAATTGAAAAAAGTTTATTATTGTGTGGTTCCCCAGAAATGGGGCATACACGAAAATGGAGGTGAACACAAAATGAACGGCAAAATTTGTATAGAGGTCTGGGGCGACTTTGCCTGCTTCGCTCCCCCCTACGCAAAAGTGGAACGCCTGACCTATCCCGTCCCCACGCCGTCCGCGATGCGAGGACTTTTGTCCTCAATTTATGCGAAACCGGCGGAGTTTGTGTGGTTGGTCACAAAAATCGAGGTACTGAACCCAATTCGTTACATGAACTTCATGCGCAACGAGGTCAAGTCCACTGTCAGCATCAAGTCAGATGTGGAAAATTCGTTCCTCTATACGGATGAAGACCGCACCCAGCGGCAAACCCAGGTGTTGAAAGATGTGCGCTACCGGATCACGGCCCGGATCTGTCCCCGGAAAGAATTTACCGGCACTCTGGAGCAGCTTCACTGCCAGGCCCTCCGGCGTATCCGGGGCGGCAAAACATTTATGCAACCAAGCCTTGGTATGCGGGAATTTGTATGCTACTTTGAGGAAAGCGATGGCAGCCGCCCGCCGATCGATGTCAGCATGGACCTGGGACTGATGGTCTACGATGTCTTTGACCTGCACGATTATTCCGTGCGGGCCAAAACGAAGCCCAGTCTTTCCCTGTATCATGCGGTAATGGAACACGGGGTCATTCACGTACCGGATTATGACAGCGAAGAAGTTCTGAAAGGGGGATTCCAATGCTGAAAGCACTGTATGACTACGGTGTCCGCAACGAAGTTGCGATTCCTCCCGGCTTTGTTCGTAAAAGAATTGCAGCATATATTTCCCTGTCTTCCACCGGTGATTTTCTGGGCATCGAACAATATGACGATGAAATACAGCTTTGCCCCGATGTTGGCTCACTAAACCGCACCATGGGGCAGCCAATTGTAGACAAGGTATCCAATGTTCTGTCACCAGATGGAAAAAAGGCCGAATCCTTCCGCACTTTGTTGGAGGACTGTGCCAAGACTGTTCCGGAGCTGGGCCTGTGTTTATCCGCTCTGCAAACGGAATCTACCTTCCGCGCAATTTGTGATGCTGCCAATTCACGCAAGCTGAAAAAGGAACAGCTGATTTCTTTTAAGGTGGACAGTATCCCCGTTGTATCCAACAAGGCCGTCATTCCCTGGTGGACGGAATACCGCAAACAATTCAAGCAGCCAACTTCCCAGGGAACCTATTGCCTGATTTCCGGTGAACAGACCGCACCTCTTTCAACGCTCCCCGCTTTAAAAGGGCTGAGTGCTGTCGGTGGGCAAGGAGATACGCCTCTATTCTGCTTCGACAAACCCGCCTTCCAGTCCTACGGCCTTAAAAAGTCTGCCAACGCTCCGGTTTCCGAGGAAGCTTTCTCCGTGGTGAAGGATGCGCTGAATGATCTGATTGCCGGGTCTCCCGCCATGTACCGCAGGGAGAAAAACAGAGATTTTAACCCCACCGCGCCCATCTTTGCCGGTATGAAGTTCCTGCACTGGTACGACTGCCAGTTGGAGCCCGAGGAGGACCTGATTCACTGTGCTTTCAGCGGTTTTGATGAGGACGAGGAAGACGAGGAGGAGGAAGCTTCCCACTCCTCTCTGGAAAACCCGGCACAAAACCAGCAAAAAGAGCAGCAGGAACGGCGCAAGGCTGACCGGCTCTTTGAAGAAATCGGCTCCGGTGCCCAGGCCCCGATTCTCAAGAGCAACTACTACATTTTACTGATTTCCGGCAACACCGGCCGCGCTATGGTCCGTCGCTATGAACACGGAAGCTACGAGACACTGCGCGCAAACCTGGACCAGTGGAACAATGACATTGCCCTGAGTGACCGCCTTGGAACCGGAACGGTTCGCAGCCACAAGCTTGCATACCGACTTCAACGTCTGGTGAAAGATCAGAAAAACACCGGAAACAAGCTCTTTGAACAGATGAAAAAGGAGCTGGCGGGGATTACGCCAACCATCGTCACAGCGATTCTGAACGGGACTCCCCTCCCGGACACCGTTGCGCTCCGTTCCCTGGCCTATATTCGCTCCCGGCTGCTGAAGCCCGATGAAAACGCAAAATTCCCCGATCTTCCAGATGACGTGGCCTGCCAGTGGCTCAAAGCCTGGCTGGTCCGAAAAAGCAGAATGAAAAAGGAGGCTGTCTTATCCATGAATTATGACTGTGCATTTCCCAATGCTGCCTACCATTGCGGTGCGCTGATGGCCGTGTATGCCGATTTGCAGCGTGCGGCCATGGGTGACCTCAATGCGACCCTTGTCCAGCGGTTTTATGCCTCTGCCAGCCGCACGCCCACACTGGTGCTGGGAACCTTGGAACGGATGGGGGAAGTATACCTCTCCCAACTGCAAAAGGACGGAAAATATGGCTTGGCAGCGATTTATGAGCAACGTCTCAACGAAGTCTATTCGTTCTTTGAATGCAATGGCCCCCGGCAGCTGCCCGCTGCCTTGAATCTGGAAGATCAAAGTTACTTTGCCCTGGGCTATCGCCAGATGTGTACCAAAATAATCGCTGAAAAAAATGCCGCCCGGGCCGCAAAAAAGGAGGAACTTTAAATGGCTGTCATTCAGAATCGATACGAATTTCTTTACTATGTTTCCTGCACCAACGCAAATCCCAACGGCGACCCGGACATGGGCAACACGCCCCGTCTGGACCCGGAGACCATGCAGGGCTATATCTCAGATGTGGCTACCAAACGCCGTATCCGCAATTATGTTCAGACCGCCTACGGTGATGAGCCGGGTATGAACATCATCATCCAGCAGAGCACCAACATCAATCGCCACATTGCCGCCGCCAAAAGAGCCGCCGGTGTGGAAGAATGCGCCAAAAACAAAAACGCCGTCTACGCAGGGCGGAAAAAAGCCTGTGAACTGTTCTATGATGTGCGCACCTTCGGTGCCGTTATGTCCACCGGCCCCAACGCCGGACAGGTCCGTGGCCCCGTACAGATCACCTTCGGCAAGAGTCTGGACCCCGTGCTTCCCTTGGATATTTCCATTACCCGCATGGCTACAGCAGACAACATTGATAAAGGCACGCTGGAAGATTATGAGAAACTGGAGCAGGAAACACCGGAGGACAAGCTGCGCACCATGGGCCGCAAGCAGCTGATTCCCTTTGGGCTATATGAGGTTCGGGGATTCATCAGTGCCAATCTGGCAGCCGAGACCGGTTTTGATGACCAGGATCTGGACATCCTTTTTGAATCCATTCTCAATATGTACGAACACGACCACAGTGCCAGCAAGGGCGAAATGGCGGTTGTCTCCCCTCTGATCCTCTTTAAGCATGTCGGTACCGATACCAACGCCGCACAGCGGGTAAAGCAATCCAAGCTGGGCTGCGCCCCTGCCCACAAACTGTTTGACCTTGTAAAGGTTCAGAAGAAAGAAGATGTACGTATTCCCAGACATTACCGGGACTATACGGCCACTGTAGCCCTCCAAAAAGTCCCCGCCGGTGTGGAAATCGGGTTCAAGTCCGATGCGTTCAGCCCCATTGTCTGGGGTACCCTGCCCGAAACAGAAGACTGGTTTGAGGCCGCCAATGGATGAGCAGGAGTATCTTCCCCTGTCCTGGCTGTCTCAGGTCTGTTACTGTCCTCGCCGGGCCGCTCTTCTGCTGAATGAGCGGCTCTGGGAGGAGAGCAGCGACACCGCCAAGGGCCGCTCGGAGCATCAGCGGGTTCACACGCAGCGGGTAGAAAAACGCGGCGACTTCTTGAAGCTGTATGAGTTCACGGTTTTTTCCGACCGCTTGGCTCTTTTAGGAAAATGTGACTGCATTGAGGCAACCCGTGATGACAGTGGATGCCGTATTCCATCAGCAGAGTTTCCTGTGCGTCTTTATCCGGTTGAGTATAAGCACGGTACTGTTCGTGACGAAGAAGAATACCAAATTCAGCTCTGCGCACAAGCGCTTTGCTTGGAAGAGATGTTTGGCACCAAGATACCGGAAGGCGCATTGTTCTTCATCTCTTCTCACCGCAGAGTCCCAATTGTACTGGACGAGTCGCTTCGAACACGCACCAAGGAATTGGCCGCCGCTCTTTGGGAAATCCGTCACAGTCTAACAGTTCCGACAGCGCAGTATTCCGCAAAATGCCGGCGCTGCTCTCTTCGGGAATTGTGCATGCCGCGTGTAAAAACGTCTGCGCAAAATTATCTGCTTCAACTAAAGGCAGAAGCACTTGGAGTGATCAAGGAGGACAGCAGATGAAAAAGCTGCTCAATACCCTGTATGTTCTAACCCCCGAAAGCTACCTGTTTTGTCGCAATGAGAACATTTGCATCCGAATTGGAGATAGCGAAAAGCTATGCGTTCCGGCACTGGCGATTGATTCCATTGTGTGCTTCGGAAAAATGACGGTGTCCACCCCGCTTCTCCAATACTGCGGCGAACACGGGATCAGTGTGACTTTCGTAAGTGAGACCGGACGGTTCATGGGGCGATTTTACGGTCCTGTCAGCGGAAATGTCCTTCTCCGGAAACGGCAATACGAATCTATGCAGGATACGGCCTTTTGCCAACAAATCGTCCAGACGATTCTCCTTGCAAAGTTTCGAAACAGCAAACTGGTGCTGATGCGTGCCGCCCGTACCGCTAAAACCGAGGCTGCACAGTCGGATTTATCAGAAGGTGTCGCTCAACTCAGTCAAGCGGTCGAGCGCCTGTTACAGCGCAAGGATGTGGATTCCATGCGCGGCATTGAAGGAGCCGCGGCCACAGTCTATTTCTCCCGGTTTGACCATATGCTTTCAGGCAATCCGGGGGGCTTCCGATTTGAGTCCCGCAGCCGTCGTCCACCTCGCAACGAGGTCAATGCGGCACTGTCCTTCACCTATATGCTCCTGACCAGCCTGGTTCAGTCGGCCATGGAAACCGTTGGACTCGACCCAGCCGCGGGATACCTTCACACGCTCCGTCCGGGCCGCGCCTCCTTTGCATTGGATTTGATGGAGGAGCTGCGCGCACCGCTGTGTGACCGCTTTGTCGTATCTCTTTTCAAAAAAGGGCAGCTGTCTGCCTCTGATTTTGAAAAGGATGAGGAGGCCGTTTTCTTAAATGAACATGGGCGAAGAACCCTCCTTTCCAGCTGGCAAAAAAGGAAGCAGGAAGAGGTCATCCATCCTTTTCTTGGAGAAAAGGTTCAAATCGGAATGCTTCCCTATGTACAGTCCATGCTCTTCGCAAGGGTTCTGCGAGGGGATCTGGATGCCTACCCACCTTTCGTCTGGAGGTGATCGGTCATGATGTTGGTTGTCGCATATGACGTGGATACGACCGATAAAGCCGGTGCCAAGCGCTTGCGAAAAGTCGCCCAGCTTTGTGAGAAATACGGTTGCAGGGTACAAAACTCCGTATTTGAAGTCTTGGTCGATCCCGCACAGTTGGTAGCCCTAAAAGCGGGCCTGGAAAAAATCATCTGTACGGATACAGACTCCATCCGCATCTATCGTTTGGGCAGCAACTACAAGCCTCGGATAGAGGTCATTGGCCGCACCAACCCCATTGAAACAGGCGAACCTCTTTTGCTTTAGCGGACTGTGCGCCGACCGTTCCCGTACAGATTTTCCAGGAGGATCGGCGCACCTATTTCCGCTATATTAGCGATTCATGTGTGAAAATTGGACGATCTACAGGTTCTTTTTTTCATATGTGATATAGAACACAGCAAATCAGACAAATTCTATGTTGGATTTTTGTCATATATTGCTGTCGCCCCTCACGCAGGGGCGAGAATTGAAATACCCGAAACGGGATTTCCGTCTGCCCGCTGTTAAGTCGCCCCTCACGCAGGGGCGAGAATTGAAATTGCTACCTCTGCGGCCAGACCAAACCGGCAGCGGAAGTCGCCCCTCACGCAGGGGCGTGAATTGAAATTCTGGGCGGCGTGGCGTACATCATCCCGGCGGCGGTCGCCCCTCACGCAGGGGCGTGAATTGAAATAATGATGGCCGGGATTGCGCCCTCTATCCGGGTAGTCGCCCCTCACGCAGGGGCGGGAATTGAAATACCTACGCCAACGCCACTTTCTACCCCAAGATGGTGTCTCCCCTCTCGCAGGGGCGTAAATTGAAACCAAAATATTATTCCTGTTTCCCCGCTTCTGGATTTTCACCAGCTCTTTCAGGTACTCCACTTCCTTTTCCAGCACCTCATTCTGCTTCGCCAACCGCTCCACCTGGTCCCCCTCCCGCACACGCTGGGAGAAGCGGATGTCCGGATTTGTCTTGTCAAAAGTGCCGATGTTGTCTGTAGCGGACTTTACCTGCTCTGGATGAAGTGCAATGTAGGCATCTGTACTCCTGCCCCAGCTGCCTTTATCAAACTGAATAATCACGCCGTCATAGCCGTGGCTCTCCAAGTCCCGTGTAATTGCCTCTTTAGATCGCAGCTCTACCTTTCTCGCCTCGGCTTCCCATTCGTCCAGAATGTTGTCTTCCGCATTATAAACATCGGTAAAACCCGCATCATCATAGAGAGCCGTTCTGGAGGCATCCGGATGTGCCTTTCTCCATTCTACAATGTAGTCACGGAAAGCTTTCGTAGCATCGTCATATTTCTTTTGATACGCATCATTCAGCTCATGCAGCTCGTCAGCGGCCTTTACATACTCCGGGGAGATCATTTTGAGCTGGTATATCAGGTCTGCTCTGTCAACAACTGTCAAAGGATTCACGATTTTTGCATACAGTGCCATTTGCTTTTCGCCGTTCAGCCCAATGTTCTTGTCGCTGGACTTCATAAAAATTCCAAAGGGCGTGTCAGAATCTCTTGTGCCAGCCCCCTGGTGTCTCGGCTCAAAAATCGTAAAATCTTCCGCCGTCTGGTGATACAACACTTTCGGTGTCCCGTCCTCGTTCACAACCTTGCTCGCCCTGGTCGGGTCATTCTGCCAGTCACCGAACCATTTCTTGAAATTCTCTGTTTCCGTCTGGTCAGAAAGGCTATTGACATTTCTGCTGCTTTTGCGTATACTGTTATTGGAAACCGTACTACTGTTCGCTTCGGGCGTATTGATAGGGGCTTGTTCACCTGTCGGCGTAGCAAGGTTTCCTTTTTTTACGTTGGTGTATACCGTTTGTACAAACAAATCAAGCCTCTTATCAGATACAACAGCAACGACATTCATTCGACCATTGTGGTCACCGCTGAAAATGATAGCGGGTTTTCCCATATAATCTTGATTGGAAAGCTTAATTTCTGTCGGATTTAAGACAATATCTGTAATATATCCAAAATCATCCGCAACAATCGCCCGCTGTCCCCTTGCTGCTTCTTTTGCTGTATTACCATGGTCTTTCAGTATCTTTCTGATTTCATAAGAGCCGAGTGACAAATTAAAGTTTTCCACATCGATACCAGTATCAGTCTTTATTCTTGTGGCAAGGTCAGTAGGAATTGCACCAAAGTACATTTTCTTGTCCATTGTTTTATTTGCAATGGAATCAGATATAAACTGTGAAAGTTGCTCTTGATTGTCGTATATTACAATCCGCTTGCTGCTTTCCCAGTTTTTCTTCTGCTGCTCAGTATACCCTCTCAAAGAATACCGCTCGCCCTCCCGGGCGTTCTTTTTTTGCCCGTCCTGCAGTTGGTAATTCTCTCCGGCATCCACCACCGCACTGGCCCAGGCTTCCGCCAAGGCCTCGTTGTCCTGGATTGCCCGCTTCAGAATCTTGGCGATCTCGCTGTCCGGCGCCGCATCCTGGTAGGCATTGCGCAGCTTTTCCACAAGCCCTGTGAAGAAGTCCTTGATTTTCTCCCACAGAGTTCTATCCTGGTTTTGAAGCTTCCCGGCGATCCGGCCCACGGTATCCGTGACTGTCGGCATCATCTGCCACACCGCCAAACTAAAAGAAAGGATCGGCCGCCAGGTCGTCGTTACCAAAAACAAAGACGGCAAAAGCACGGCACGGACCGTTACACAATGAATCACCGCCCAGGCCCCCTGCCAAAGGGGGCCTGTTTGCATTGGTCACAGCCGCTGCCGCACCATCATCAGGGCGTAGCCCAGCAGGTTTTGTCCGTTCCACTTGCTCCGGTCCAGCCGGTCCGGGTCTGTCATGGATAATCCGATGCCCCAAATACGGTCTCTGACGGCGCACTCTGCCACAGTCAGCGATTCCATCATTTTCTCCCCTTAAAATCCCGGTCGATCTCCTTCTTCCAGTCCGCCCGCAGCGGGGCGGCGCAGGTGCGGACCTGGCAGACGGCTTCGGCGAGGGATTCGTAGATCACCCGGGTGCCCCGGCTGTCGGCGTGGTAGTCGGCGGCGCATTCGGGGCGGATGCCGAGGCGGCCAGCCTCTTGGGCGGCGTCGATGTTGGCCCCCAGGAACAGGAATTCCCAGCCGTACCGTTCCTGCTGGCGGTGGATCATGGCCTTGACCCGGTCGTAGTCATAGTGGCGGCTGGCGTTTTCCATGCCGTCGGTGGTGATGACGAAAAGGGTCTTTTCAGGCACATCCTCTTCCCGGGCGTATTTGTGGACATTGCCGATGTGCCGGATGGCGCCGCCCACCGCGTCCAGAAGGGCCGTGCTGCCCCGGACGTAGTATTCCTCTTCCGTCAGAGGCCCCACTCCTCCAGGGGCACCCGGTCGTGGATGACCTGGGTATCCTGGTCAAAGAGCACCGTGGAGACCAGGGTCTCACCGGGCTCCCGCTTCTGCTTTTCCATCATGGCGTTAAAGCCCCCGATGGTGTCCCCTTCCAGCCCGGCCATGGAGCCGCTGCGGTCCAGGATGAAAACCAGCTCTGTCAGATTCTTCTTCATAGTGCATTCCTCCGTAATATGTAATGAGGCCACAGGTGTTTTGTAACCTTGTGGCCTCATTATACGCTTTTTGGTCTTGCGTTTGGTCTCCCGTCGGGAGACCTTAGCATCCCAGGCAGATCTGGTCAAACTGGTAGAGAGCGGCGTTGATCTCGTAGATGTCATAAATGCCCCGGCGAATGTAAAACTCGATGATCATATCAAAGGTATTGCTGTGGGACAGGGAAAAGCCCACGGTCCGCAGCAGGTCCTCCGTCTCCTCCAGGGTCAGCTCCAGGGCGATGGCAAAGGCCAGCACCGTTTGCTTGCTGGGCTTATATTTTGGCTCATTGTTGATTTTCCAGAAGGTCTTTTTGCTGACGTTGGCCCGCTTGTAGCACTGGACCTCCGTCATGTTCTTCCGGTCAATGAGCTTTAGAAGGGTCACCGCAAAGGAATCATCCTGATTTTTCAGCCACGCTCCCAAATCTTCCGGAGCCTCACAGGGCCGGGCTTCACAGGGCAGGGTCTCAAAGCAAAGGGAATCCTCCATGGGAGGCCGCGCGCTTTTGCACTCCAGAAAGCTTTCTTCCCCGGAAGTGCGAAGAAACCGCTCCAATTCCCCTCTTCTGCTGATTTTGTAGGCATCCCGGTCATAAATGCAGAGATAGACCGCCAACTCCCCATCCGTCACCGTGAGATAATCCCGGATGGCCGCCGTGGCAATGGAGAGCACCCGGTCCTTGGGGAAGCCAAAGGTCCCGGAGGAAATCAGGGGAAAGGCAACGGAGGAAAGCCCCATTTCCCCGGCCTTCAGCAGGGCGTTCAAATAGCACGCCCGCAGCAGCGCCGCCTCATTTTTCCGCCCCCCGGCCCACACCGGCCCCCGGGTGTGAAACACGTATTCACAGGGCAGTCCAAATCCCGGTGTCACCCGGAGCTCCCCCTGGCCCAGAGGCTCAAATTCCCCGCAGGCCTGCCGCAGTCCGGCCCCCGCCGCCTGATGGACGGCACGGTCCACCCCGCCGGAGCCGGAAAACCAGCTGTCCGTTGGATTCACAATGGCATCCACCGGGAGCTTCGTAATATTCTCCCGAACGATTTCAAAAGGCATGGGTGGGACCTCCTTGTATTTTCCGGCGTATTTTCCGCTTTTCTGTCTGTATTCTACCACATCCGTTCAAAGAATGAAAGCGCCATTCCGCAGCGCCTTCTTTCCATTTTTTCAAAACTGTGTTAGTATCAAATGAAACAATTGCCCCTCCCGGCACGTGTTGTATATGAAAGGAGATGATCGCTTGCAGGAAGAACGATTGTCGGAAGCCATGGACCGGTATGGCGACGCCGTCTACCGCCTGGCCCTGTGTCGGCTGCAAAATGTCCAGGATGCGGAGGATGTCTATCAGGAGACCTTTCTTCGCCTGTTTCAGGAGAATGCGGCGGGCTGGGATGAAGAACACCAAAAGGCGTGGCTATTGCGTGTGGCCCTGAATCTATGCCGGGATGTGGGCCGGAAACGGAAAACCCGGGGCTGGGTTTCTCTGGAAGATGTGGCGGAGATCCCCGGCGGCAAAGAACCTCCATACTCGGAGCTATGGGACGCGGTAAACCGTCTGCCGGAAAAATATCGGACGGTTTTTCATCTGCACTACGCCGAAGGGTGCAAAACAGAGGACATCGCCAGAATTTTGAGGATACCGGGGGCAACGGTCCGGGTGCGGCTGTCCCGGGCCAGAACGATTTTGCGGAAGGAGCTGGAACTCTATGATCTATGCTGATTATCAAAAACTCAACGACTGTATTCACGCTCCGGCGCACCTGAAAGAGGACGTGCTTCAAAAAGCCCGGGCCAGGAAGCCCAGTCGTTCCAGGGTGCTGCCCCGGCTGGTGGCAGCGGCGGCCTTGGCGGCGGTGATTCCCCTGTCCGTATTGGCCGTGACGAAAATGCCCGGTCTGCGGGAATACCTGACCCGGTTCGGTTTCAAAAATCCGGAGGCGGTGGAGCAGCTGGTGGAGAAAAACACCCAGGAAGTGTCCCACAGCAATGATTTGGCACACTACACCATTGAGGAAACCCTTTGTGACGGCAATGCGCTGTATGTAACGGTAAAAATCACCCCCAGAAACAGCAGCCATTTTCTGGTGCCGGATTACACCATGCTCTCCGACAGCATCCAGTCCCTGAACCTGGAGGGTCTGGAGGGCCAGACGGTGGGGGAATACCTGAAATCCACCAAGAAAGAGCCGGTATTTGCCGGCGTGTGGCTGGGAACCAACGGAGAGGGGTCTCAGGGCTGGTGTGACCCCCAGGGCAACCTTTATTACTATATTACCGCACAGATGCCGGCAGACGGCATTCTTCATGTATCCGGAACTGCCAGAACCAAGCAGATGAAAGAAGTCTGCCGGGTGACTTTTGAGCAGAAAGTGGAAAGCAAAGCCTCAACCCAGGAAACCACGGCGGGCAGCTGTGACCCCCGGATCACCGAATCCGGCATCCAGATGGAGCATATTCAGGTGGAAGAAACAGAGCTAGGATATTATGTAACCTTCACCTGGCGCAAACTCTATGAGAATCGGTCTGTCAGCCTGAGCCTGACGGATGAATCCGGCGAATACCTGCCCGGTTTGCCGACTTTCAGCAGCGGGCAGACCCTGAACGCCGATGGCAGCTACACCCTGACCCTTTCCGCGCAAAAAACCGTCGGCATGGAAGAACTGTATTTTGTGATCCAGTGGGGGCAGCCCTTTGGGCCGTACCCTGTGCTGGCAAAGTAAGGAGGAAACAACATGAAAAAGATATTGCCCGTTTTACTGGCTTGTTTGATGCTCTGGGGCTGTGGTGCCAAGGAAGCCCCCGCCCATACTACCGTGGTGACAGTGGCGACAGAGGCGGCAGAAACCACCGTAGCAACAGGACCCACCGTGGCAGCAGAACCCGTAGAAACAGAACCGATTCCGGAGCATTTGCAGCTTCGGCCCCTGGAAAATTATAACGTGGATGCCGAGATCTTTTCCCGCGGAGTCACATCTGCCGCTCCCGTAGAAATGGTACCGCTGGGGCTGACGGCGGAGCAGCTGCTGACCATCCTGATGCCCGAGGACACCTCCCAGCGGACGGCAGAAAATGTGGAATTCAGACGCATTGTGACCACGGAGCAGGGCAGCAGCCTGACATTCACGGATAGCCATTTCGCTGCTTACCGGGGCGGATATGAACGTCAGGATTTACGGGAAATGGAGACCCTGCTGTCAGGCTGGGCCGAGGAACACCCGGAGGACGCGGTGCATCCCCTGGATTTTATGTCCCCGGAGGAGGCTCTTCAAAAGGCAAAGGATGTATTGAAGCAGATGAACGTGGGCTATGAGCCGGTGGTGGATGTCTTTGCGGCCCTCACCGGCCCGGAGATCAATGCCTACCAAGAGGTTTGCCTGGATGACCCCATGTATACGGAATTTGGGAAATTCCACATGCTGCCGGAACTGGCGGATGCCTATGATGCCTATTATCTCCACTTTTCCTTTACGTTCAATGGCATTCCCCTATCCGCCCCAGGTGTCATGAGCAACACCTACGGCGCGGTATTCGTTCCCGATGCGGCCATGCTCATCACCCGAGAGGGCATTGCGTACTTTTCTTGCCTGGGTCTGCAGGCACTGAAGTCCGTAGGGGAACCCCAGCCCCTGATCACGCCGGATGAGGCCATTGAAGCCATGGGGAAGGTGGTGCAGGACCGTTTTTACGACCAGGAAGTCTATCGCACTTCCCGGCTGGAACTGGATTATCTTCCCTTGTGTGCAGAGGGAAAAACCACGCTGATCCCCTATTGGGGCGTAGAAGTGCGGACCTCTCCAGTCCCAGATGACCTGCCGCCTCAATACCGTCCTCAGATCAGCAACTGGTTCAACGGCTTCACCGGTGCCTATTTTACGGACGAATAAGGACCGCACCCCCCCCGACATGTCATGAGGCGCGGTACCACGTTCCGCATTGCAGGAACAACAGGCACAGAGGTACAACCTACCAACGAAACCGTAGGGAACGGCCTGTGTGCCGTTCCGTTACGTTGCAATTACAACCCGTGTGGTTGAATGGTATTACGCCAGTAGGGGTGGTGCTCCGCGCAGCGAATTAAAAACCAATGATTGCCGGTGGCAATCACACATTCATTTATCGGCTACTAGCCGCCCGCTACGTTTCGAATACAACCTGTGGGGTTGAATGGTATGACGCAATGTAGCGGCGATGATTCATCGCCATACAACGTGGCAATTATAACCCGTGTGGGCAAAACTGAACCACCCACCGGCATGTCATTCCGAGGGAGCGCAGCGAGTCGAGGAATCTTCCCAAGTAGCTGGTTTTATCTTGTGTTAGTTCATTATCCAACGTGGTGGATTCCTCCACTCCGCTTGCGCTCCGGTCGGAATGACATAACGCGGAAACGTTTCTACGGATTCGCCCATTGTTTCTACAAAGTTTCACGCTGCCCCGCAGCCCTCATCAGGCTCGCCCAGGCGAGCAATGACTTA